>MDSV01137156.1_pt1 | contig 27011 bp, 29 predicted proteins | sample 810851 | NCBI WGS metagenome assembly MDSV01 (sample SAMN05326640, study PRJNA326480) | marine metagenome | isolation source: seawater | place: Atlantic Ocean: North East | collected 2012 | reverse complement strand
ATGTATTAACTATTGGCAATCGGTCGTTAAACCACTTAAATACTGTATTCATTAAGTAATCTCCTTATCCTCTCCAATTGTTAAAATTGATCCCTGAAAATTATGAGGCGGCACCTTTAGATTAGTTGGTGCTGGAACACCCTTGAATACTCTGCCAACTATGTCGAACATTGAGCCGTGGCAAGGGCAAAAGAAGCCTCCTGCCCAGGTTGCATCCCATGGCTTTGGTTCAACTTCAGGATGGTATTTTGGTGAACATCCTAAATGCGTGCAAACTCCAGCAAGTATTGAAAATTCATCGCTTTTTGATCTGGTTGGATAAAGGTCTCTGTATGGCTCATCAATTGCTAGCGAGTTTGGATCTGCGAGCTTAGTTTCAACTGATGGTAAGTTTGAGATGGAACTTTTTGTATGACGCAAAACAAAGACTGGTTGCTTTCTCCAAGCCACTTGAACAATTTGCCCTTCTTCAATTTTAGAAATATCGACTTTTACAGCAGCGCCTAATGCCTTAGCTTTAGCACTTGGATTCCATGCAGCAATAAAAGGTGTTGCGGCAAATGGAATGCCTGCTGCACCAAAAGCAGCTGTCATGCCTATAAGTACTTTTCTTCTATTATTGTTTTTGGCGGATTCGGTCATTATTGGGATTTATATTCTAATATAATTAGTCTATATAAACCACTACCGCTTTGAGAATTGAGAGCTCTTTCTAGCCTTCTTCAAACCAGGTTTTTTCCTTTCAACCTTCCTCGGATCTCTGGTCAATAAACCAGCTTTTTTGAGTTGAGGTCTAAGCTCTTCATCATACTCAATCAGGGCTCTAGATATACCATGCCTGATTGCGCCTGCTTGACCAAAACTACCGCCTCCCTTGACCATAACCTTAATGTTAACTTTTTCATCTAACTCAGTTAGTTTTAAAGGTTGCATGACAAGCATCTGAGCAACCTGTCTGCCAAAGTATTCATTTAGAGGTTTACTATTAACAGTAATATCTCCCTTTCCTTTGCTCAGATAAACTCTTGCAGAGGAAGTCTTCCTTCTGCCCGTTGCATAATGAATTTCACTCATTTAATTGGTTTCCAAATTTCAGGTTGTTGTGAATCATGCGGATGATCTGAACCAGCATAAATTTTTAATTTCTTGATAATTTGATTGCTTAATTTATTTTTAGGGAGCATGCCTTTTACAGCGAGCCTAATAACTTCCTCAGGTTTTTTATCAATCATTTCTTTAAAAGTTGTTTCTTTAAGTCCGCCAGGATACTGTGAGTGTCTGTAATAAGTTTTCTTATCATACTTGCTTCCAGTCACAGCTACTTTTTCTGCATTGATGACCACCACGAAGTCTCCTCCATCAGTATGAGGAGTAAAGGTTGGTTTATCTTTTCCACGAAGCCTATCAGCTAATTTAGAGGCAAATCGTCCAAGAATTTGCCCATCAGCATCCACAACATACCACTTTGGATCAACTGATTGCTTGTTTAATGATTCTGTTTTCATTTGTTTCTAAAAATAGACGTGAATATTAATGTTTCATGAGCATTTAATCAACAGATTATGCTCGAAGAATTAATTTTTTGTGATGTATTCTTGAGATGACATTTCAATCAATCTGCTTGCTGTTCTCTCCCACAAGTTTAAAAGCCCCTTGCCATCATAGATGTGAGGTAAATCTGCTGCAGGATAAAAAAACTTTATTTTTGTATTAGCAATATATGCTATGTCTACAAAAGCTATTAGTCTTCTGACCAAATCCATTGATTCATCATTAAGTATTGAAATATTACTTAAAAAAATCCAATTGAAATCTCCGCATAGAAGATTGAAATCTTGAGTTGCAACAGGTAATGAAAAAAAACTTTCAAGATCTATCCAAAGGCATTCTGCTGTGAAACCTTTTACAGGGAATTTTCTATCATTCAAAATTAATTCATTGTTTAATTTAACCCTCTCACCAAAATAGCTTTCAATTAATTTAATAATTTCATTTTCATTGGATGAATCCATGTTTATTAGGGATGAATTCGTTTTTCTGTAATCTTTTGTTGAATCCAGATGATGATACAGAAAATCATTTTTTATAAATTGAAGAGATTTAATTAATTTTTCTCTCTGAAGACCATTTTGATAAAGCTCATCTAGACTTGAATTAGAAGAAATGAATAAAGGAATTTCCTTTAAAGAAAGTTTTGGGATAATTTCTGCAATTATCATTGCATCAGCCACATCCTCTACTTGGAACTCATCAATAAATATTAATCTTTTTTGATCTTTAAGCTCATCTATGACTTTATCTAATGGATTTTTTTGGCCATCTAATTTATCGAGCTTCTTTTTTATGTGGTTCATAAAGTTAGTAAAGTGAATAAATTCAAATTCTTGATTTAGCTTGCTAGCAATGCTTTTCAAAAGGATAGTTTTGCCAATTCCTACACCGCCATACAGATAGATGCTTGGAATTTTTTTGGATCTCAGAAAACTAAAAATTTTTTTGTCTCGTTTAATCGAAACTTCAACAAGCTTCAAAAATTCTACTTGTTTAGAATCTAGCTTAATGTCCTTTTTTTGGAATTCATCTAGAATAGATATTGATATCATCTTTTTAAATTATGGCGATTAAACTTTATTTCAAATTAATTATCACAGTTGCGGTGGCGGCTCTAGCCGTGTTTAGTATATTTCACTTCTCAATTGATAGAAATGATCTAAATTTTGAAAAAATAGTTAAATCTGTTGTGATCATTAAAACAAAACCAACTCGGTCATCAGCTTTCAATGATAAGCATATCGGTTCAGGTGTAATTATCTCCGATGATGGTTATATAGCAACAAATCTTCATGTGATCAGCGGGATACAAAACTTTGCAGTGGAAACCAATGAAGGCATTAATCTAGATGCCAATTTAATTGGCTTTGATAAACGCTCGGATTTAGCCATCCTTAAAGTTACTAATAAAAATGAGTTTAATTTAAATTCAATTGTCTTTGCAAAAAAAAATTCTATAAGTATCGGTGACAAAGTTTATGCAATAGGCGATCCATTTGGACTTGGTTTAACGGTTACATCAGGAATTGTAAGTGCTAATAATAGAAATACTGGAAACCCATATCTAGAGCTCATACAGACCGATGCCGCAGTAAACCCAGGAAATTCAGGCGGAGCATTGATTAATGAAAATGGAGAATTGGTTGGAATTACATCAAAAATTTTTTCAACAACTGGCTCTTTTTCAGGCATAAGCTTTGCTTTGCCAGTTGATAAGCTTTCCGATATAGCTTCTGAAATAATTAAGTTTGGTCTTGCAAAGAAAGCATCCCTAGGAAGTTTTTCTATCCGCTCAATAAGAATTTTGCATAACAATCAGCTTAAATATTGTGGGGAGATCATTAATTATTCAAGTGGTCCAATCTTAAATCTATTTGAAAAACATGAAAGATTATGCATCCTTAAAATAAATGAAGAGCCCATGAGTTTAGAAAGGCTAAGGCTGGTACTTGAAAATGCATTTCCAGGTGATGCGATAAGCTTAATTCTTTTAGATGATATGGGTGAATTGCACTCTTACAAAATTAAGACTGAGTCTATCTAGGCAATCTGACTATATTTGCTCCCAGGTAGGATAGCTTTTCTTCTATCCTCTCATAACCCCTGTCTATGTGATAGATTCGATCAACTATTGTTTCGCCTTCAGCACATAATCCTGCCAGAATCAGACAGGCGGATGCCCTCAAATCTGTAGCCATCACCTGGGCACCTGTAATTGCTTTAACTCCTTGAATAAATGCATTCTTTCCTTGAATGGAGATATTGCAACCCATGCGAACTAATTCTTGAACATGCATAAAACGATTTTCAAAAACATTTTCAGTAATAACTGATGAGCCGTTTGACAAAGCATTTATAACTGTGAACTGAGCTTGCATGTCAGTAGGAAACCCTGGAAATGGTTGAGTTTGAATATCAACAGGATTGATATCATTCTTCATTTCAATCGATACAGATTCATTTGTTGTTTCAATATCTGCACCGCACAGTCTTAGTTTAGAAAGGATATTTTCTAACCTTTTGGGATCTACTTTCTTAATTATAATGGAACCATTTGTAATTGTAGCTGCTGCAAGATAAGTACCAGCTTCAATTCTATCGGATGGAATAATGCAATCTCCGCCTGTCAACTCTTCTACACCCTCTATATGAATTTCATCAGTGCCAGCTCCTTTAATCTTTGCACCAATTGAGTTGAGAAAATTAGACAGATCTACTACCTCTGGTTCTCTAGCAGCATTTCTTAAAATAGTTTTTCCATCAGCCAAAACAGCTGCCATGATTAGATTTTCAGTACCTGTAACGGTAACACCTCCAAAAGTTATATCCGCTCCAGTAAGATTTTTAGCTTTTGCAATTATATAGCCTCCATCTAATTCAATTTCAGCTCCCATTTGCTCAAGAGCTGTTAAATGAAAATTTACAGGTCTTGTTCCAATTGCACATCCGCCTGGTAAAGCGATTTTTGCTTGACCATACCTCCCCAATAAAGCTCCCAAAACTAGTATTGATGCCCTCATGGTTTTAACAAGTTCATATCGAGCTTCAAAGTTTTTAATATTTGATGAATCAACAGAAAACTTCATTGACTCATCTAGAACTATATCTACTCCCATTGAGCCAAGAAGTTCGAACATGGTTGTTATGTCTTGTAAATAAGGCAAGTTATCAAACGTAATAGTTTTATCGGAGAGTATTGATGCAGCTAGTATTGGTAAAGCAGCATTTTTAGAGCCTGAGCATTCTATTGATCCCTCTAATCTTGAGCCACCAATGATCTTAAGTTTTTCCAAGACTGAACTCCTCTTTGGTCAAAGTCTTTATACTTAATGCATGGAGCTCCCCCGAGGAGAAGCATTCCTTGAGGTGAGATAAAACCTCTTTGTGTCTATTGAGTAACTTTTGCCCAATAAATTTATCGGAAACAATTGTGAGTGTTAAATTGCAATCAGAATTCGACAGAATTACCTCTGAATCACGAATTTTTGACTCCAAAATACTTTTAATTTTTTCATGATCCATTATTCAGGTATGTCTGCATCTGAAGTCCAGTTCAGAATTACTTTATCAATATCACCATTAAATTCTTCTGCAAGAGCTCTGAATTGGTTTCTAAAAGTTAGCCCAAGATTAACACCGTTAACAATGATATTAATAATTTTCCAACCTTCACCTGATTTTCTAACTTTATAAGTAATTGGATAAGAGTTTGACTTAGTCAGTAAATCTTGATTAACGTCCTCAATTTTTTTAAATGTAGTTTTATCTGTGAAGTTTGTGACTATTTTTTGATCTCCCCACTGCGCTAAAGTAGATGCATAAGTATCAAGCAAAGAATTTTTGAATACTTCAATAAATTCTGATCTTTGTTCAGCTGAAGAGTTTAAATAATTTTCTTTACCCATGACACTGGCTGATACTCTTCTAAAATCGACCATGGGTTCAAAGATATCTTTTATCTTCTTCTTAAAAAGATGAGGATCAGATTCAAATAAATCTTGATTATTAACTATGACCTGTACCATAGACTGGGCATTGCTATCGATAAAGGTTTGAGGGTTTAATTCACTACTATATGCTGAGACTAAAAATAATAATGAGAATGCGTATATAAAAACTTTTTTCATTCTCTTCATTATAACATTAGTGTTAGGTTAAGATTTCAATATGAGTACTAATAAATTTATCAGTTCAGCAAAAAAAACTATTGAAATACAAGCAGATTCGATTGCATCTCTAAGCAATCAAATTGATAAATCTTTTGCAGAAATTGGAAAAAAAGTGTCGCTCCTTAAAGGAAAGCTAATTGTTATGGGTGTTGGTAAGTCAGGACATGTAGGCCAGAAAGTTTCTGCAACATTAGCAAGTACTGGAACACCCTCTTTTTTTATTCATCCAACTGAAGCAGCCCATGGTGATCTTGGTATGATCGCAAAAGATGATGCGGTCTTAATCTTTTCAAATTCTGGTGAAACAAAAGAAGTTACTGAGATTTTGCCCGCCTTAAAAAGAATGACTTCAGATATCTTTTCCATTACGGGTAATGAAAATTCCTCTATTGCAAAAGCATCTTCAGTGCACTTAAAAGTTCATGTCGAAAAAGAAGCTTGTCCGCATGATCTTGCGCCCACAAGTTCAACCACTGCATCGATGGTAATTGGGGATGCATTGGCAATTTCTTTAATTGAAGAAAAGAACTTTTCTAGCGAAGATTTTGCAAAATCACATCCCGCAGGTGAATTAGGCAAAAAATTAACGACGTATGTTGGTGATCTTGCTATTAGTGGAACTAAAGTTCCGTGCGTTGAAATTGATTCAAGTATTAAAGTTACAATTCTTGAGATTACCTCTAAAAAGCTTGGCATGGCTCTTGTTGTTAATAATGAAGAAGTTGTTGGTATATTTACTGACGGAGATCTAAGAAGAGCATTAAATCAAGAAATTGATATTGAGAATAATTCTGTATCAAGTGTTATGACAAAAGAATTTATAAGCATTTCTGAGAATGATCTAGCCATAGACGCTGCAACCCTCATGGAAAATAACAAAATTTTTACACTCAATGTCCTTAATCAAAAAAAACAACCCTCGGTCATAACAATGCATCAGCTTCTTGAATTTGGCATTATATGAAATCTATTTTCAATCTTTTTTGCCTAACAGTTGTAATTCTAGTAAGCCATTATGCTAGTGCTAATCAAAATGAATTTAAGATAAATGCTGAAGTTATTGATTATGATCCAAGCAAGAAAATAATATCACTTGATGGAACGATATCCATGACTTCTGATGATTTTCAAATATCTGGAACAACAGCAACGATTTCCATGATTGAAGAAGTAATTTCTATTGAGGGAAATCCCGCAAGAATTAATCTTGAGAATCCTGAAAAGATTTTTGGAGAAGCAAAACAAATTAAATATAACCCAGAAAAAGAAATATCATTAGTAGGTGAGGCAATTCTTAAAACTCCTGATGGTGAGCTTAAATCTAAAAAAATACTCTATCAGCTTGGGGGATCTAATTGATGGAAAGTATTCTCATGTCGTGCGAAAAAATTTCCATTAAAGTAGTTGAAAAATTAATAATCCGGAACATATCCCTAGCTGTTAATAAAAATCAGATAGTTGGTTTGTTGGGTCCAAATGGAGCAGGAAAGACAACTACTTTTTATGCTATAGCCGGTATTGTAAAAATAAACAGTGGAAAAATCCTTTTTCAAGAAAATGAAATTCATAACCTACCAATACATCAGCGTGCTAATCAGGGGCTAGCGTACCTTCCTCAAGAACCATCCTTATTCAGTGACCTTACCGTAATAGAAAACATGAATGGGATTAGTGAGCTATCAAAACAACCAAACCTTATGACAGTAGATGAGATTATTCATACCTTTAATCTAAAAAAAATTATTAACAAAAAAGGTAGAGAACTATCTGGAGGACAAAGAAGAAAAACAGAAATTGCTAGAACTCTTATTGGAAGTCCAAAACTACTTTTGCTAGATGAGCCCTTCTCCGGTATTGATCCAATAGCTGTTGACGAAATTAAAGATTTGCTTTCACATATTAAAACTATGGGCATTTCAATCCTGATAACAGATCATAATGTCAGAGAAACACTTAAAATATGTGATAAGTCTTATCTTATGGCTGATGGATCGATATTTTTAGCAGGCACTAAAGAAGAAATTGTTAGTAATTCTTTGGCCAAGGAGAAATACTTAGGCTCTTCTTTCGAATAATTCATGGCTATCAAGTTAGTAAAAACTTTTAAACAAAGCCAAATTCTAGCGATGACACCATCCCTTCGAAAATCAATTGAATTGCTACAGCTGTCAAAATTTGAATTGCTTGAAGAAATGAAACATCATCAAGATGAAAATCCGTTCATTAAAAATATTAACGAAACCGAAGAATTTTTTGAGTTAGATTACGAAAACTTTTCAGATGAAATTAATTTACAAGAACATCTGCTCAAGCAAATTTTTGATCTATCACTAGAAAAAGAAGATGAAGAAGTCTGTCAAACACTAATATATTCATTAGATGAAAATGGCATGTTGATCGATGAGCTTGAGGAACTAGAAGATATTTTAGAATTCAAGTATTCACAAACAAAAATTTTAGAAAATTTAATCAACGTTGTTCAAAAGCTTAATCCCTTGGGTGTTGGAGCTAGGGATTTTAAAGAGATGATTAAAATACAAGTAGATAAAAAAGTTTCAGATATTGAGGTCAAAGAAATTGCAGATGCAATTTTAATTAGATCAGAAAACTTCAATTTTCAGGACATAGAAAATGAATTAGTTAAAAATTTTGAGAAAAAAAAGATAAAGGATGCAATTAATTTTATAAAGAAATGTGATTTAAGTCCTGGAATGAATTTTTCAAAAAACGAATTCATACGTCCTGATATTGTGGTTAGTGGTACTAATAAGAGTTTAGAAATTAAGTTTATTGAAAATGATCTGCCAAGCCTAGGGTTTGATCTTGAACTATATGAGACATTTAAAAAAGAGAAATCAGTATCACAAAAGATTAAAGATAAGGTTCATGAGGCTAAATGGTTCATAAAGGCTATTGAAACCAGGAATAAAAATGTATCAAAAATAGGTACTCTAATTTGCGAAAAACAAATTAAATTTTTAACAAAAAATTCAATAGATCCGGAACCTCTTTCGGGCAAGGAAATTGCAAAAGAACTTAACCTCTCAACCTCGACAGTATCAAGAATTATTCGGGCAAAATATATCCAATATGATGATGGTCTCCTGCCCATGAAATCACTTTTAGCTCCATCCGTTTCTAAATCTAAAAAAATTACGTCAAGAAATTTAATTAGAGAGATAGACTTAATAATCAAATCTTCTCAAAAAAGATTAAGTGATCAAATGATTACAAATTTACTCAATAAAAAAGGGTATGGATTAGCAAGAAGAACAATTAACAAATATCGACAAAAATCTATTCGTATCGAAGTGGATTCCTCGAAGATTAAGACTATAAATGAAAGAAGCTAATTCTTCATCAGAACTATCAACTGAGCTAATTAGTGCCTTAGATGAAACTGATAAATCTTTTTCAATAAATCAGATTAAGCTTCAGCTTGATGCGATGAACCCATCTGAAATAGCGCATGTAATAGAGTCATCACCTCCTTATCAAAGAAAATTGATATGGTCGCTTCTTGATCATGATGAGGAAGGAGAAATACTTACAGAGCTGCATGATGAAATTCAACAGGAACTTCTTTTAAAAATTGATTCAGATGACCTGATTGAGATAATCTCAAACTTAGAGCTCGATGATATTGTAGATATTCTTCAGGTATTGCCTCAGCCTCAGGTAGATCAGTTTTTATCAAAAGCATCATCACTTGATAGGGAAAAAATCAGGACGGTTATGGATTATCCTGAGGATTCTGCTGGGGGCTTGATGAATACTGACATTATCAGTGTGAGACCGCGACATAGTCTTGAGGTTGTAATGAGGTATCTAAGATCAAAGAAAGCTCTTCCTAAAAATACTGATAAGATTTTTGTTGTTTCAAAAAATGATCAGTATCTAGGGGATTTATCTATTTCAAAAATACTTGTTTCTGAACCAACTTTAAGTGTTAGAGAATTAATGGAAACAGATGCACTGCCTATAGATGCAAATATGAATGATAAAGAGGTTTCAATTTTATTTGAACAAAATGATTTAATCTCTGCTCCAGTTATAGATAAAAATTCTAAGTTAGTTGGAAGAATTACCGTAGATGACGTTGTCGATGTAATTCGAGAAGATGCCGATCAAAACTTAATGAGCATTACAGGGATTGCTGAAGATACATTTGCACCTCCTGCGAGAGCAGCAAGGTCGAGAGTTGTTTGGCTTTCAATTAATTTAATAACTGCATTTATTGCTGCAATGACAATCAATCTTTTTGAGAGCACTATTGATAAGTTGGTTTACCTTGCGGTACTAATGCCAATTGTCGCTAGCATGGGTGGAGTTGCTGCAACACAAACCCTTACCATTGTTATAAGAGGCCTTACTCTCCAGCAAATTAACAAAGCTAATATTAAATGGCTTTTTAAAAGAGAGCTTGTTGTGTCAATTATCAATGGAGTAGTTCTTTCTGTTGCAATTGGTGGTATTACCTTCCTTTGGTTTCAAGAGGTAATGATCTCAATTTTGATTTGTCTCGCCATGACTATTAACTTAATTAGCTCTGTAATAGCTGGAATGGTTGTTCCGATAATACTAAGAAGATTAAACCAAGATCCTGCGATTGCAGGTAGTGTTGTTGTAACAACTGTAACGGATGTAGTTGGATTTTTTTCTTTTCTAGGCTTAGCAACTATATTTTTAATTAATTAATTCTATCGAGAACAGGATTATTGATTGAGCCTTTTACATCAAACTGGATTGTTGATGCATTTGATAAATCCTCTTGAAAGACCTCATTAAAAAAAAGAGCTCCAGCTGCTGCTGGAAGTCCAACAAAAATTCCGGCGTACCACGGAAGATTTTCTGTAATACGTAAGCGGACATCTAGACTAAGATCTAATTCATCAAGGTTGCCAAAATTATCTTTCTGAATCAAGCCTCTCCAAATCATTTTTGATGAGTTTGTTTCAATTGTCATTGTTTCATTTAGTCGAACATAATTTTTGGCAGCAATAGGATACATTTCTAAGCGATCAATTTGTGTTTGAGCGTACTCATCCAAACTAAGATCTAAATTAGCAACCTTTCCAATTATATTTTTTAAATTAAATACTCCTAAAAGATTGAGGGCAGCTGAATTTGGTACAAATGAATCCCAAGTTAGATCCTTAAAAAGTAACTCTCCCTCACCTTCTAGACTATTGAGATTTTTAATATTTTTGAATTGGAAATTTAAATCTAGATTCGCATAACCTAATTTAAAATTATCATTTAAATTCAATGGATTAAAATTTAAATTCTCGATAATATACTTGCCTTTTAAACGATAGAAATCTTTTTTTGAATCATAAAAAAAATTATTTGCCTGTGGATTTCCACCATATGTCTTAATTGTTCTTGATGATAATTGAATGTTATTAATCCCAAGTTTTGAGCCAGATTTTTGGATATATGCTGAGAGATCTTCAAAAAATATATTATTTATAGTTGAGTTAGATAAAATGATTCTAAAGTTTAAATCATTCAATAACCCTGATGCAGAATTCAAAGCATTAAAGTCAAAAATAAAATCTAGGCCATTTATCTCAGCCTTTATAAAGCTTGTTGAATCATTAAAAACCTTACCAAATATTTGTTCGCCTGTTAGTTGAAGATCAAATAAACCATTTTGAACATTAACCCTGCCCTGTTGATTAAGATATTTTTGATTAAAAAAAGAAAGCTCCTTTATATCAAAATCAATTTTTAATTCTGCTTTATTGGAGCTAGGTTTTTGTGATGATAAGAAATCGAATAATTCGTCTGTATTAAATGAATCAAGTTCAGCAATTAGATAATATTGGTTGGGTCCTAAACTTTTTATTAATTTTGTTTTTGCCTCACCCAAATGAATCAAAGCTGAATTCTGAGTAAAATTAGGGAGATAAACATCTAACTTATTGTTGGTAACTTTTAAAGAACGCGTTTTGTTTTCGTAAATTATGTCTGTATCTAAAGGCTCATCTAAATTTTTACGTATGTAGGCAAAAGGTGAATTAAATGAGGTGCCTATAAAATTTGTCTTTGCAAACACTGTAATTGATTCATTTGAAAAAATTATATTAAGGTTAGTTTTTGTTTCTCCATCTAGCTGAAGGAACTCTTGATCAGAATAAAATCTATTTGGATCTAAGTCGATGCTTGTTTTGAGTTGAATATTAGGAGTTTGTCTTAATTCATAGCCCAATAAATTTGCTTTTATGTTCTTTTGATCATCAAGGTTAAAAAAGATAATTCCTTCAAGGTTTTGTAAATCCTTGATGGTTAAGCTGGCATTCATTAATCTCAAAGAATGATCAAGAAGGAAAAATGATCTTCCTTTAATATTTGAAACTTCAATTAAATGCTCAAGTTCCTTGGAGCGAAAGTTATAAACTCCTGATTCAAGAACACTCATAGATGGAGCAATGGAAAGTTCTCTCAGATCAAAATTAATGAGCTCACTTATAATATTTAATTCTTTCTTATTTGGTGCGTGGTTTGATGAAAAATGTATTTCCCCCGAAGCAATATCAACATTAATCCTAAAATCTCTGCCAGATATCTCATTAAAATTTCCGGTTATAGCATTTACTAGTAATTGACCTTGCCTAAAGTAGATAGCTCCTTTATCTAAACTAACTGAATTTGACAGAAACTGATAATTCAAATGTGAAAAATTTAATTTGTCTTTATCAAAATTAAGCTTCTCTGAAAAAAATTCCTGACCACCAATCTTCAAAGAAATTTCATTTAACTGAGGGCTAGAAAAAATAATTGAGCTTAAAATCTCAATCGAGAATGTTATTTCTTCAGCCTTAAATATTCTTTTATTTGAGTTATTCAAAACGCTTATTTCAGTGAAACTTAGTTTTGGAGTTAGTGTTGATCCCGTTCTTTTAATTTTTTCATAATTAATATCAAAACTGCCTAGCAAATAGTCATCGATATACTTAAGGCTTGTTTCAGGAAATCTGTTTATTGATAGAAATATCAATAAGACAAAAATTAATGCAAATCCTGTTGCTATGATTAATGCAGTTAGTCCAATCCTCTTAATTGTTCTAAGCATAAAAAAACTTCTGTCTAAACCTTCTCATTCCAAAATAGACCGGGAACCACAGGATCATGCTTGTAATCCAATAAATAAAAATATCTAAATAGGAGTAATGCAATGGGTGATGGAAAAGGTAAAACAGCGCTGAGATAAATGCCGCAGATGTTCCGAAAAATATTGATAATTGTAAATATGAAAAAAGGCGAAAAGTATAAGCATAAGCATGGATAATTAGAGAGAATAGACAGTAAAGTGAAATATGAAATCCTATGGCTGAATTCGAAAGAAAATCTACTAAGAATCCGATCAAAATCGATTGATTAACCCTTATTTTCTCTGGTACAGCAAAGACCCAGTAACTAAATATCAAATATGAGAAGTTAGTATCAAAAAAAACACTGCCAAGCTTAAATGATAATAATGAATCCAGAATAATTGCAAAAATGATGCTTGAGTAAACTATTATTATTTCTCTGGTACTCATGTTGGTTTAAATAAAAATACTTTTTCATCTGTTAATGGGTTTGCAAAGATTTCTATAGTAATTAAATAATCATTGTCTTCAGCCTGAATAAAACTTATGGCTTTACCAACAGGCATATCTTTATTAAAAATTCCTCCAAATCCAGACGTATGAAATTCTTGTCCAATAATTAATTCCTTATCTAGATCCTTAGAAGATTTACAAATAAGCAACCTCTCAAAACCACTACCTTCAGCGTTACAGTAAACCTCAACATCTTTATTGTAAATTGGGATTTTGTGATCAATGTCACTCAGTAAAATTAGTTCAAATGAATTAGGATGATCTTCAATGATTTGGCCAATCAGACCAGTTGAATTGAGAGCAAAGCCTTTTTGATAGGATTTTTCATTTTTTTCTACAAACATTCTGTGATTTGAGCAGCAAAAGTACTGATCAGTATCAAAATCAATAATCCTATGTGGAGGACTCACATCACTGAGTTTAGAGTTAAATATATCCTGCTGTACAACAACTGATAAAATGCTCAACTGCTCTTTCAAACTTTTATTTTCATTTATCAATAATTCTTTTTCGCTGTAGTTTATTTGAACTGATGCAAATGAATTTTTGAGGTTATTCAAACCTGATTGCAGAAAGTTTTTAGAGCTTATTTTTATTCGATCTAATGGATCAAATGTTTGATAAGTAATATCAAGAAAAAATAAAGTCAATCCAAATAAACACGCAACGACATAAGGTAATCTTGAGTTGAATCTGGGCGTCTGGTTCGCCATTTATAACTACTCTGTTGAAAGTAAATCAATATTATATTTATCGATAATTTCAAGTGCCTGACCGCCACCCCTAGCAACACAAGTTAAAGGATCTTCAGCAATAATTACAGGTATTCCAGTTGAATTAGATATTAGCTTATCTAAATCTCTCAACATAGCACCACCGCCAGTTAAAACAATACCTCTCTCTGCTATATCAGCAGCTAGCTCAGGAGGAGAAAGCTCAAGGGCATTTCTAATAGCCCTAACCATACCGTAAAGAGGATCTTTCATGGCTTCGAAAACCTGTTGGCTATTTAAGGTAAAACTTTCAGGTATTCCCTCAGCAAGATTTCTACCCGTGACAGTCATTTCAGTTTTTTCAGATTCATCTGTTGCACAACCAACGGTTTTTTTGATTTTTTCGGAAGTTGATTCGCCAATAACGCATCCATAATTTCTTCTAACCCAGGAGGTGATTGATTCATCCATTTTATCTCCACCAATCTTTACAGATTCAGCATAAACGACTCCGTTAAGTGAAAGTATTGCTATCTCAGTAGTGCCACCACCAATATCAACAACCATGTTCCCATTAGCTTCTTCAACTGGAAGGCCTGCACCAATTGCAGCAGCCATAGGTTCTTCAATTAATTTGACATCACGAGCACCTGCTCCAAGAACAGATTCTCTGATTGCCCTTCTTTCTACTTGAGTAGATCTGCATGGCACACATACCAATACTCTAGGGCTAGGTTTGATAAATCTTTGCTCATGAACTTTAGCAATGAAATGTTGAAGCATTTTTTCAGTGACCTGGAAGTCAGCTATCACACCATCAGATAAAGGTCTTATTGCATTGATATTACCTGGGGTTCTTCCAAGCATTTTTTTTGCTTCATGGCCAACTGCAACTACTGTTTTTTGGCCTTTTGACTCTCTGATTGCAACAACACTGGGCTCATTTAAAACGATGCCAACCTCTTTGGTGTAAATGAGGGTATTTGCTGTACCAAGATCTATTGAAAGATCATTCGAAAACATACCCCTAACTGTTTTAAATAAGTTATATTTCAATTCCGGTCCCCTTCATGTAAATAATGATACAAATAGTATAATATTGCGATTTTAAAATAATAATATCATATGGATGATCAAACAGTCAGAACTATTTGCTACCTCTCAAGACTTAGATTAGATGATGAAAAGTCTAAAAAAATATTGAGCGATCTCGATACAATTATTGGAATGATTGACTCCTTATCGTCTACAAATACTGAAAATATTTCGCCTCTTTATAATCCTTTAGAAGAAACTGCAAGAAAATTTAATGACAGAATAAAATCTGACAATAATAAGGAGCTATTCCTAGAAAGTGCTCCAGAATCAGATGAAAATTTCTTTTTAGTCCCTAAGGTTGTTGATTAAATGCAATTTCAAACAATCAAAGAAATCAATGATGGACTGGTTTCTAAAAAATTCTCTGTTGAAGAGCTAATCAAAGATACTTTTGCCCTAATTAACGAAAACAAAGAGCTAAATTGTTTTATCTCATTGAATGAAGAGAATGCTCTTGCAAGAGCAAAAAAAATAAAGGTTAGTAATGATTCCCATCTGTTATCTGGTATTCCTATTGCACAAAAAGATCTTTTTTGTACAAAAGGAATTAAAACAACTTGTGGATCAAAAATGCTTGAAAACTTTTATCCACCCTATAGCTCAAAAGTTGAAGAAGCATTAGATGCAGCTGGATCAATATGCATTGGTAAAACAAATATGGATGAGTTTGCAATGGGATCATCAAATGAAACGAGTTTCTTTGGAAATGTACACAACCCATGGAAAAAGGGATTTGTTCCAGGGGGAAGTTCTGGTGGTGCAGCATGCTCAGTGGCAGCTGGGTTAGTACCTGCAGCGACTGGAACAGATACAGGTGGCTCAATCAGACAACCAGCTGCATTGTGTGGTCTCACTGGCATTAAACCAACTTATGGGAGAATCTCGAGGTGGGGAATGATCGCGTTTGCCTCAAGCTTAGACCAAGCCGGTCCAATTTGTAGAACTGCTGAAGACTGTTCAATTTTACTTGATGCAATGACTGGTTATGACTCGAGAGATACGACATCTCTTAATCTTGACCCTACCAACACATATACTGATTTAAATAAGCCATACGAAAATCTAAGAATAGGAATAGTAGATGAATTTAATGTAAATGCTTTAAGTAAAGAATCTCAAACGTTATTCAATGAGTCACTAAAAGTTTTTGAGTCACTGGGTGCTTCAATTCATAAGATTTCTCTACCCAACATTAATCAATCAGTACCTACATATTATGTCATTGCGCCTGCAGAGTGTTCCTCAAATCTTTCCAGATATGATGGAGTGAAGTTTGGTCATCGAAGCCTTGAAGCTGAAGATCTTGAATCTCTATACATAAATTCCAGAAGTGAGGGGTTTGGCGATGAAGTTAAAAGAAGGATACTAATAGGTACTTACGTTTTATCAGCAGGATACTACAATGCATATTATAAAAAAGCACAGCAGGTTAGAAGGCTTATAAAGAACGATTTTGAGGAAGCATTTAAAGAGGTGGATCTAATTGTCTCACCTACTTCACCAAGTGAAGCGTTTGAATTTGGATCAAAAGGGACTCAAGACCCAACTGAATTATATCTTGAAGATCTATATACCATTTCATCAAATCTTGCAGGTCTTCCAGCCCTATCGATGCCTCATGGCTTTGTAAATGGATTACCAGTAGGTATTCAGCTGATAGGGAACTATCTTGAAGAAAGCATGATCTTAAATTTCGCTAATAGGTTTCAGCAAAGTACGGATTTTCATAATGCGAAACCAACTTTTGAGGGTTTTTAATAATGAGTTGGGAATGCGTGATTGGTTTAGAGGCTCACGTTCAGCTCTCCACGGAAACCAAGCTCTTTTCAAGAGCCTCAACATCTTTTGGGCAAGAGCCGAATACAAACGTTAATTTAGTAGACTGTGGGTTACCTGGTGTTTTGCCTACTGTTAACAAAAATGCTTTTTATAAGGCGATAAGGTTTGGTCTCGCAGTAGATGCTGACATCAATCAAACTTCTTTATTTGATAGGAAAAACTACTTCTATCCTGATTTACCAAAGGGATATCAAATTACCCAAATGGAGCTTCCAATAGTTTCAGGCGGAAAAGTTGAAATTGAAATTGAAGGGGCAAAAAAAATTATTAACTTAACTAGAGCGCATCTTGAAGAAGATGCTGGAAAGTCAATACATGAGGGCATGGCAGGAACGGGGGTAGATCTAAACAGGGCTGGAACGCCTTTGCTTGAAATAGTTTCTGAGCCAGAAATATCGTCTGCTAAAGAAGCAGTTGCTTACATGAAAGCGCTTCATCAAATAGTTACTTTTTTAGATGTTTCTGATGGAAATATGTCTCAAGGATCTCTACGGTGTGATGCAAATGTTTCTGTAAGAAAGAAAGGCGATAAAAAGCTTGGAACTAGAACTGAAATAAAAAATATTAATTCGTTTAGATTTATTGAAAAAGCAATTGACTATGAAATTGAAAGACAAATAGATGTTATAGAATCTGGAGAATCTGTAACTCAAGAAACAAGGCTATATGACAGTATCAAAAATGAAACTAGGCCTATGCGATCTAAAGAATTTGCTAATGACTATAGATATTTTCCGGATCCTGACCTTTTGCCAGTCATGATAAGTGATGCGGAAATTGAAGAAATTAAGGCAACTTTTCCTGAAATGCCAAAAGATAAATTTATAAGGTATCAATCTGAATTTAAAATTCCTGAAAATGATGCGCAGATTATTTCTTCATCTAAAAATCTTGCTACTTTTTTTGAAGAATGTATGGAAAATGCTAAAGATGCAAAGCTTTTATCCAATATCATTATAGGAGATATTAGCTCATTACTTAACAAAGAAAATATTGAAATCACAGACTCAAAACTATCAACAAAAAATGTTTCAGAGTTAGTAAATCTAGTTACAGAAGGTGTTATTTCAGGGAAAATAGCAAAAACTGTTCTCGAAGAAACATGGGATTCAGGACTGAGCCCTATAGAAATTGTTGAATCAAGCGGGCTCAAACAAATTGATGATGATGATGAAATTGAAAGAATTATAGATCAAATTATTTCTGAGCATCCCGATCAAGTGACTGCTTATAAAGGTGGTAAAGATAAGCTATTTGGGTTTTTTGTCGGTCAAATCATGAAGGCAACACAGGGGAAAGCTAACCCTGCATCCGCAAATAAAATTTTAAAAGATAAACTTGATAACTAGGTTATCCACATAGACAAAGTCTCAGCAATACATGCTGGTTTGTCAGTTCCTTTAATTTCCATTGTCACTTCTGATTTAACCAGAAATTGTCCAGGATTTTTTTCTGTAATATCAACAACTTTTGAATGCATTCTAATTTCTGAATCAACTGGAACGGGACTTAAAAAACGGACCTTATCTAAACCGTAATTTAAGCCCATCTTGGCTCCTTCAACAACGAGCGCAATATCTTGCCCTATCCCTGCTGTTAGCGATAGAGTCAAAAAGCCATGGGCTATAGTAGATCCAAAAATTGGTGTTGCTTGCTCAGGATCAACATGAATAAATTGATGATCAAGTGTTGCATCGGCAAATTTATTAATTCTTTCTTGGTCTATCTTAAACCAGTCAGTAGCTCCTAACTCTTTTCCAACATAACTTTCAAGATCCTCAACTTTCACTACTGTTATAGCCATAATTTACTCCATTAAATGTTCTTTATACTGCTCTCTAAGCTCTACCTTTAATAATTTACCAGTTGCTCCATGAGGCAATTCCTCCACCTTAATAATATCATCAGGCAACCACCACTTTGCTACTTTATCTGCAAGAAACTCATTAATTGATTCTTTATCTAAATCTCCCTTACAAATAACCAGAAGTATCGGTCTTTCATCCCATTTTGGATGCGGCACTCCAACCACGCATGCCTCTTCGACATCTGGATGTCCAACAGCAGCATTTTCAAGATCAATAGAGCTGATCCATTCCCCGCCACTCTTGATTACATCTTTTGATCTGTCCATTATCTGCATACAACCATCTGGGAAGATTTTTGCAACATCTCCGGTGTCAAACCATCCCTCATCATCAACTGCTGGTGAATCAGATTTGAAATAGCTCTCTATGATCCATGGCCCTCTGACCAATAATGCACCCTGTGCTGATCCATCCCTAGCAAGCTGATTGTTAGCATCATCCACAATCTTTATTTCTACTCCAAAAAGTGGATAGCCTTGTTTAGTTTGCAATTCATATCTCTCTTGATCTGGTAATTCTTTCATTTTCTTTGTTTGAAGATTCATTGTTCCAAGGGGGCTCATTTCTGTCATCCCCCATCCATGGACTAGAAACGTATTATGCTTTTCATCAAACTCTTTAATCATTGCAAGAGGCGCAGCTGACCCACCAACCATGACACTATCAATGCCCTCGAGAGTTAGGTTTTGTTCAGACAAATAATTTAATAATCCGAGCCAAACAGTAGGCACTCCCATAAGGATATTTGGATTTTCTGCACTTATAAGTTCAAATAGTGAAGCTCCATCAAGCGCTTGACCAGGCAGAATTAATTTACAGCCAGTCATCAAAGCAGCATAAGGTGTCCCCCATGCATTCACATGAAACATTGGCACAACTGGTAATACCGAGCTAGTGGTGTCAAACCTTAATGCATTTCCTGATGCCCAAGTATGCAACATGGTGGACCTGTGACTATAGAGAACTCCTTTTGGATTACCTGTAGTTCCAGAGGTATAACATAGTGCTGCCGCATCTCCCTCATCCACTTCAACCCAATCTGAAATAGGGTCAGATTGCTCAACCATTTCATCATAGAAATGTAAATTTTTAATATCAAAATTTATCTCTTTTTTTGGACTCATTAGAATTATTACTGGAGAGAACTCTAAGTGATCTTGAACTCCCTCAATAAGTGGCAGAAATGTATCATCAACAAAAACAACTTTATCCTCAGCATGATTTAAGATGTAAATTAGTTGCTCTGGGAAAAGCCTTGGATTTATCGTGTGTAAAACCCCACCCATACCGGTTACCCCAAAATAAATCTCAAAGTGCCTAGAATTATTCCATGCAATAGTTGCCACACGATCACCTTTACCAACCTCAAGGCTTTGAAGTAATTTAGCAATTTTCCTTGATTGATTTAAACACTCGCCAGTAGTCTTCTTCAAAATTGAATTATCAGTTTCGCGACTGACAATTAAAGTATCGCTGGTATACCTTTCAGCATGCTCAATAAGTTTAGGGATCGTTAGATCCATATTCTGCATATTACCTTTCATGAATTTCCTCTAAGTAATGAACTATTGTATTAAAAAAACTTTAATAGTAAATTTTAGCTTCTTAATCTTAAGCGCTTATCCAATAAAAATTTTAGATCGGGCTTATTTTTTAAAACAAATCTCAGAAAGTGTAGATAAGGATAAAGCTCAAGTTTAATTTCCATGGATGAGTTCCATAGCACCTTATCGATTATCTTTATATCTTCATCTATATCGCCAATGCGCCCTTCAAATTTAAAATAATGCAAGATATGAATCATTTCATTTGGTAAATGTTTTTTTAAGATTGATTTAAAATCTTCATTACACTTACCCAGTCCAGATGAAAATAATTCAAGTAATAGAATATCAAGGTTAACTTTACCAGTAGGATTAATCATTACACCGTAAATATTTTTTGGATTTTTAACAAATGGGCTATAGGCATCAATGGTAACTCTAGGCTCACAGTAATCTGATGCATAAAAGTTATCCCAAATTATGAGATCTTGATTAAATCTTTCCTGAATTTTTGAAATATATTCAAGGTCATAGCTTTTTGAAACCACACTTTCGCCAGTCCAGAAAAAAGGAACCTGATATTTCATTCTAGAAAAAAGCTCATTTAAGTACAGGCAATCTCTGGCATCTATTTTAGACAATTGATCAGAGTATATTTGTGGAACAATGTATAGCTTTATTTCAGGAAAATCTTGTACAACTTTATTTAAAATTTCTGCATGCTCTTTCCCTTTTTGTTTTGTGGCTTCAAATGAAATGTCGTCGAAAAGAATACATAAGCTTTTGATTCCCAGATCAAAAATAGATTGGATCTTATTATTAAGTATTTTCTGGTCAATTGACTCGCTCACAAACCCAGGTGAAATTCCGAAAATTAATTCAATGTTTAAAGATTTTGCAGATTCAAAAAATGAGCCCAAATTCAATAGATACTCATCAGAATAATCCTCTGCCCATTCCAGTCTATGAAATGGGTCCTCTTTTGGGCAGTAAAAATATGAGTTGAGATCCAAGGCCGATAAAGATTCAAGAATTCTTAGCCTTTGATTCCAATCTAGCAAAGAACCGTAGTAACCTTCTATGTACCCTGTAAGCATTATTTTTTACATATAAAACACTCTTTATCTTTATTAATGAGCGTTTGATTAGTTTTTAAAGTCATTCCATCTATCCTATATAAGAAATTTTCCTTTGTGAATTGATCCAAGATTATTCTTATGGTCATCATTGCAACTATTGAGCTTATATATGACAACACTGGAGTAAAAATTCCTACCTCATCACATGAATCCTCATTAATATTTGTGTTCCTTGGAAAAATACATTCGTAACAGGGGCTGTTGGCATAATTTAGGAATGCTGCGGCGTGACCTGTTACTTCTGATGCAAGACCCATGACTAAAGGGATATTCTTTTCAACACAGACTTCATTAATGTTATATCTAGTTTTAAAGTTATCAGAACAGTCAATAATCAAATCATAATTCGGTATTTGCTCAAATAGATCTTTTTCTTCCAGAAATTTTTCAATAATCGAAATGTTAGTTTGAGGGTAGTGATCTTCTAACTTAGACTTCAAAACTCTGGCTTTGCCTTGACCAATACACTTTTCATTAAATAAGAACTGTCGGTGAAGGTTTTTGTATTCGATTAAATCTCCATCGGCAATATCAAAAGTTGTTAATCCTGAACCGCATAATGAGGTTACTAAGGGATGAGCTAATCCACCAGCTCCAATTAAAAGTATTTTTTTTGAATTAAGTTCATCAACTAAAGTTTCATCAAAACCACTTAGCTGAGTTGCCGTTTCCCAGAAATTCATTCTGACTTAAGCCCCTAGCACCAAACATCTAGGTATTTTTTGATAATCAATAATGCTATCAATAACCCTTAAGTTAACATTAGTTGCAAGATCAACTAAGTCTCTATGCTGATCATATCCATGCTCAACAATTAAAAAACCTTCCTTTTTTAATAATGACTTTGACTGTGAAAATATTTCTTCAAAACACTCAATTCCAGTATCTCCTGATACAAGGGCATTTTTGGGCTCCCATTGCAAAGAATTTAGGTGAGGATCTGATGATCTAAGATAAGGAGGATTAGCTAAAATAATATCAATAGAATTTCCTTGAAAACATTTAAGCCAATCCGATTGAATTAAATATAAGTTTTTGCAATCCAACTCTAACTGATTTTGTTGTGCTATTTTTAATGCGCTAAACGATTTATCAATACCGAACACTTTTGAAGAAGGAAACTTTTTAGCTGCAGTTATTCCAATACAACCTGAGCCTGTCCCTGCATCGACGATAATGCTTTTTGAGGCAACACTCTCTATAAGATAGTCAATAATTAGCTCAGTCTCAGGTCTTGGAATTAAAACATCATAATTAACATTGAATTCGATACCATAAAAATTGGTCTTGCCTAAAATATAATCTACAGGCATTTCTTGAAGATAATTTCTGAAGAAAACGTCATCGATGAATGACTTAGATTGATTATCAATCTTTTGATCAATTGGAGATTCAATCGGATATTTAAGGATACCTTTGAAATTCAAAAAGATGTTTAAGTCTTTTTGTATTTTAGGAAAATCTTTCTTATAAGCCTGACACTTTTTAAAAATGAACTCTTTATTGTTGTTGGCTTCCATCTGTTTCTAAATCTGCTAATTGGGCTAGTTGATGCTCTGTTAATAAAGCACTCGAGATGTCTTTGATGTCTCCATCCATGACCTGATCAAGGTTATGTTGAGTTAATTTAATTCTGTGATCAGTGATTCTGCCTTGTGGGAAATTGTAGGTTCTAATCTTTTCACTTCTATCACCTGTTCCGACAAGAATCTTACGTTCATCTGCTATGCTTTGAGCCTGCTGCTCCTCCTCCATAGCCTTTAATTTACTTGACAAAAGTGTCATAGCTTTTGCCTTATTCTTATGCTGTGATCTGTCATCTTGACACTCAACAACGAGACCAGTAGGAAGATGCGTCAACCTTATAGCGGAGTCAGTTTTATTAACGTGTTGGCCTCCAGCACCTGAAGCTCTAAATGTATCCACTCTCAGGTCATTTTTATCAATTTCTACTTCTTCAACTTCATCTGCTACTGGTAATACGGCAACAGTTACTGTTGAAGTATGAATCCTGCCCTGCGATTCAGTTTCTGGGACTCTTTGAACTCGATGAACTCCTGACTCGAACTTTAAGTATTTATAAACTCCATCTCCATCTATCTTCATGACAGCTTCTTTTGTGCCTGCTGGTTCAGAAACTTTATTAGTCATAAGCTCAAATTTCCAACCTTCCCTTTCACAAAACCTTGAGTAAAGACGCAATAAATCCGATGCAAAAATTGCAGCTTCGTCACCGCCTGCTCCAGCTCTAATCTCTAGGTATGCGGCACCATCATCAGCGTTGTCTTTTGGAAGTAACAACAGCTTGAGATCTTTTTCAATTATCTCAATACTTGATTCTAGTTCTTCGATTTCTTGTTTTGCTAGTTCAATAATCTCTTTATCCTCAAGATCAAGCATTTCTTTTGATTCCTGTATGGATTGAAGGGAATGATTATAATTTCCATACAATTCAATAACTGGTGTGATTTCAGAGTATTCTTTATTGAGTGAAGTAAATTTTGAAATATCCTTGGTAGCGCCTTCACTGGATAACTGATCTTCAAGATCCTTTTTTCTCGATACCAAAGAGTTAAGCTTATTTAATACAGAATCAGGCAACATCGATGATCTCCCTAATCATAGATCTAAGTGCATAGCTTTCAATATCATTTATGTTTTTTGGTAATTTAATTTCTGTATCATTGATTTCATTTAGGGCTTTGATGGGATCATTGGAATTTAAAAGTTTAGTTTTGAAATCCTCAGTTGCACCTTGAATTAATTTTGTAAGAGCTGAGTAAAGTTCTTTACGTGAAACTTTTTCCTTTAGCCCCTCATCATTTAAGGAACATAAGTCATTTATAAGTACTTTTGCTTTCTCAGCTTCAGACTCTCTAGCTTTTAAATTTTCATTACTAAAAGACTCGATGTCTTCAAGTGAAAAAAGATAAACTTGCTCGATATTTTTAATAGAAGACTCTGCATTCCTAGGCACTCCAAGATCAATAATAACAAGTGGTTTATTCATTCTATGAGCGCAAATTTTTTCGATCAATCCCTTGCCGATAAAGGGTAAATCGGTAGAAATTGATGAAATGATGATATCTTGTCCTAACAATAACTGGTCAAGCTTATTTAGAGGTCTAGACAAGAGACTTATATTTTTACCAAGGCTAATTTTTTTAGGAGTTCTATTTGCAAATGTTAGATTTTGGAATCCTGCATTTACTAAAGAGTTCAAAACTCCTGAAGCAACCTCACCAGCTCCAATTGTAATTATGTTTTGATCCAAAGGATTTTCAAAGATTTCATCGAAAACATTCAATGCTAATGAAGAAATAGATATAGGATTATGATCAATTTTTGTATTTGACCTTACTTGTTTAGCAATCTTTATTGCTGCATCCGTGTACATTGATAACATACGTTTATTGAGGCCGATATTTAAGAACAACTCATTGGCTTTTTTGAATTGGCCAAATATTTCTTTCTCACCTATTATTCTTGACTCAATACCTGATGCAACTGAACACATATGCTTGAATGCTGCTATTCCAGAGAATTGATAAAAGTTTTTAGTTATATCTAACTCGCAGCCTAAATATTTATAAATTGATTGAAAAAATTGTTGATGGGAATCCTCATCTCTGCAATAAGAATAAACCTCAGTTCGATTGCATGTTGATAGAACAAAGATACTATCTATTTCACTAGCAAACTTTGTTTCTAAAAGATTCTGTATATAACTATAATGGTCATCATTTATGACAAAAGATTCCCGCATCTCTAAATTTGCAGTTTTATGGCTAATTCCAAATAACTTTAGTTCCATTTTTCAATATTTAACAATTTTTATTATTTTTTTGCTTTCTTCATGTGCAACATTTAATGCTGACAAATATATAAATTATCAAGGTAAAGTTGAGATTAGCTATAACAAAGAGATATTAAGATCAAATATGCTCATAAAGTACACAAATAATGAATTAATTATACAACTTTATAGACCATTAATTGGTACCCTTTTTGAATATGATGTTAATTTCAATGAAAATTTTATTTTTCAGAAAAACTTTTTTAATTATTTAGAACAAGATGTACTTATTGAACTAGACAAAATGAATATTATTTCAAATACAAGGAGTTGCTTGATTCATAAAAAATTAGTTATGACTGATGGCTATACATGTAAATTTAATGAAGGGAAAATAACGTTTAAAATTTCAACATTGAATTTTGAAGCAAACGGATTTCTAAGAAATGTCTCTCTCTAATTCAACTTTTTCACCCGCAAAAATTAATCTTTTCCTTAAAGTTGAGAAAAAAAGGTCTGATGGCTTTCACAATATAGAATCAAGATTTCAGCTAATAAACCTATTTGATGAAATCACTATAAAAAAAACGAACAATAAAAATATTTCTCTAAAATCAAATATTAGAAATAAAAGCTTTCTGAATAAAAATATTATTCTGGATGCATGTTTTAAGCTTCAAGAAGCTGTTGGTGAAGACTTGGGTTGTGAAATTACTGTTATAAAGAACATTCCCATGGGCGCAGGATTAGGTGGTGGTAGCTCAAATGCTGCTTCAACGTTAGTAGGCTTAAATGATTTATTTAAATTAAACTTATCCCGTATTGAATTAACCCGGCTTGGTGCAGAACTAGGTGCTGATATTCCATTCTTCATCAATGGCAAGAATGCTAATGTGTCTGGGTTTGGAGAAATATTGTCTCCATGTGATTCAATAAATTCAAAAATACTTCTTGTATACCCAAATATTCATGTTTCAACAAAAGAGATGTTTGATAAGCTTCAAGCACAGAGAAAACTTCAAGTCGATAAAAAAATTTCTGACAAACATAATGATTTCCAGAATATTTTTAATAAAAAATTCCCTGTGATAAGTAATTTTTTTAGTCAGTCAGAAGAAGAGTCTAATTTAGAATTCACTATTACTGGAACAGGTTCTTCGCACTTCTGTTTCTACAAAAATGAGCTTGAAATTAGTGAATTTGTAAAAAAAATTCCAAATAATTGGAGATTCTTTAATGTTGAACCATTACAATACTCACCTATTAATGATAATTAATGGGGTGTGGCCAAGCGGTAAGGCAACGGGTTTTGATCCCGTCATGCGTAGGTTCGAATCCTACCACCCCAGCCAATAAAAATGTTTAGTAAATCTAGTTTAGATATTTTTTCTGGGAATGCGACCCCAGTCCTTGCCTCAGAGGTTGCATCTATATTGGGACAAGATCTTGGTAAGGTCGAGGTCAGCAAGTTTTCAGATGGCGAAATAAGAGTTGAGCTGCTTGAAAATGTTAGAGGCCATGAAACATTTATAATTCAATCAACTTGTCAGCCGTCTAATGTAAACATAATGGAATTAATGCTATTGGCTGATGCATTAAAGAGGTCTTCTGCTTCGAGAATTACTGCCATCATCCCCTATTTTGGTTACGCAAGACAGGACAGGAGAGTTAGATCAGCAAGAGT
>MDSV01119209.1_pt1 | contig 27014 bp, 17 predicted proteins | sample 810851 | NCBI WGS metagenome assembly MDSV01 (sample SAMN05326640, study PRJNA326480) | marine metagenome | isolation source: seawater | place: Atlantic Ocean: North East | collected 2012 | reverse complement strand
TGTAGCTCAGTCAGGTAGAGCATCCGGCTTTTAACCGGACGGTCGCGGGTTCGAACCCCGTCGGGCCCGCCTGATTCGCTGCCGGTCTAGCCAGTCTCGGGTGTTTGAGGGGTCTGGAATGGTAGTAAAAAGCGCAACAAAAAAGCGGCTAATGGAATTAGGTGTTTCTGAAGAATTTGCCCACAAATTGGCAACCGACAGAAACATGACTGACATCAAAACTCTTTCTCACGATGAGATAGCATCGATTCTCGGGGCTTCCAAGGATTCAGAAGCATTCACCAATGTAATGTCGGTAATTGCTGAACAAGGTTCCAGAAGAAGGGCTCAGAAGAAGAGCAAGAAAATCACCATTAGGTCAAGAGCCATCGATGATTTTGATAGGCCAGAAATCACTCTCAGATTCAATGCATTAAACCATGAACTAGTGCCTCACCAAGAACTAGTCGGTGATGCAAACATAAGTGTAGATGAACAATTCGAAATCGAAAAAGCTGAACTAGCACCCTGGAAAATGGTCGAAATCGACGATGAAACAGGACTACCAAGAATTGCCAAAGAATTGCTGCCAAAAATACTGATTACAGACCCCGTAGTTCAAGTGTTAAAAGAGCAAGCAGAATCTATTGACAATGCTAAATTAGCTGCAGACCCTGAACACAGGCCACTGGCAGCAGGTTGGATTGCTGACAGAGTTGTCAAGGTAATTAGGCGCTCACCGTCAGCGGGTAAGACGGTTGCTTACAGGCTAATAGTAGAGGGTAACTGAGAGGGATAATCATGCAGGAAATAATTCAATCATTTTTCAAGGGAAGAAGTCTAGTAAATCACCAAATTGCATCTTACGATGACTGCATACCTGCTGGAGACAATATGTTGTCAAGGATGGAAAAAATAATCCGTAACATCCGCGTTGGTATTGATGGCGAAGTCGAAGATGATGAAGGTGGATTCATCAAACTAGACGTAGTCGATCAAGACATAGTTATTCGACTGAAAAACATTCAACTCGGTGAGCCGACCATTAGGGAAGCAAACGGGTCTGAGCATCCCTCCACGCCAATGGAATGCAGGTTGAGAAAGTTAACTTACATGTCACCAGTAACTATCGATTTCCAAATTGTAAGAAACGGCATTCCATCTCCTAAAGAAGAAGGAGTTCAAGTAGGTAGTATGCCAATCATGGTTAGATCCAAAAGGTGTAATTTGCATCCTGCTCACATTGCAGGAGATAGGCAACTATACCCAACCACTTCCAATGAAGACTCAGATTTGTGGAAAGATTTGTTGAAGACCAAAGGCGAAGATCCGCTTGATCCTGGTGGCTATTTCATCATCAATGGGACAGAAAGAGTACTAATTTCCACCGAAGACCTTGCTCCAAATAGAGTGACTGTCGAGATTAACAAACGGTATGCTAAGAGAACTGAGGTAGCTAAGATTTTCTCACAGAAAGATGGTATGAGGAAACCACTTACCGTTGAAAAGAGAAGAGATGGTATGCTAATGGTCAAAATTAGTACTGCAGGTACAACTCCTATTCCAGTAGTAATGTTGATGCGCGCACTTGGAATTGACAACGACCAAGAAATATTTACTGCCATTGCAGGTCCTACTGAGACTTTCAAGTACATTGTTGCGAACATCAATGAAGTTAATGACAACGAAGAATATGCAGTTCAAAATATGTTAGAGGCACATGAGTGGTTGCAAAAGAAATTTGCAGCAGGTCAACAAAAAGACTACCGTGAAGCAAGAGTCGACCAATTGTTGGATCGAGAATTATTGCCTCACCTTGGCGACCAAGGAACTGACCGTAAGAAGAAAGCAGTATTCCTGGGCAGAATTGTTAGGCAAGTATTAGAGATGGCAATGCACTCCAAAGAGCCCAACGACAAAGACCACTATGCTAACAAGAGAGTTAGGCTAGCAGGAGATTTGATTGAAGACTTGTTTAGAGTTTCATCCAACCAACTAGCTCGAGATCTGAAGTACCAACTTGAAAGACACCACAACAGAAAGCGTGAATTGAGAATCACTTCATGTTTGAGGCCAGATGTACTTACCTCAAAAATCATGCACGCACTTGCCACAGGTAACTGGGTTGGTGGGCGTTCGGGGGTTAGTCAACTACTAGACCGAACAACATATCTAGCGGCGCTTTCTCACATGAGAAGAGTCACCTCTCCTCTAGTTAGAAGTCAACCTCACTTTGAGGCCCGTGACCTTCACCCAACACACTGGGGTCGACTTTGCCCTAACGAAACTCCGGAAGGACAAAACTGTGGTTTGGTAAAGAATGCTGCTCAAATGATCGACGTTTCTGAATATATCAGCGAACAAGATGTCCGTAATCAATTAGACGAATTAGATGTTTTCACCCCAGATGATTGGAGCGATGGTGACAGAGTTCACGTAAACGGTGACATCTACGGAATTCACAAGCGAGGAAACAATTTAGTGCGCCACTTCAAATCAGCTCGACGCCGTGGAGCTATCCCATCAGAGGTATCAATTAGATATGATCGTGAAAATCGTGATATATTTATCAACACCGACAAAGGTAGAATCCTTCGTCCATTATTGATACTTTATGACGGAGCGCCAAGATTGGAATCACATCATTTAGAAGCGCTAAGTAGCGGTGAAATGACATTCAAAGATTTAGTAAATGAAGGAATTGTTGAATGGGTAGATGCAGAAGAAGAAGAAGACCTTTACATCGCACCAAAACCATTCGTTTTACCTGCTACGGTGCCTGAAGGAAAATTCGCAGGACGTCCAATCATCAATGAAAGCGTAGATTGGACGAACCTTGGGACGGCAGGCGCCACTGAAGCCGAACTTGTGGCAAAGATTAGAATGCCTAACAACGATTGGGAAGTTGCAAGTTTCTCAGTGCCTTTAGAATACACTCCTGAACACACTCACTGCGAGATAGACCCGCAACTAGTTCTAGGTGTCTGTGCTTCACTAATCCCATATCCAGAACACAACTCCACGCCACGTGTTACAGGTGGAACAGCAATGGTCAAGCAATCATTAGGCCTTCCATCATCCAACTATAGGTTGAGACCAGATACAAGAGCGCACATATTGCACTATCCTCAAAGATCTATTACACGCACAATGGCAATGGAAACGACAAATTTCGATGAGAGACCTGGTGGTCAAAACTTCATAGTTGCAATTATGTCGCTTCATGGCTACAATATGCAAGATGCTGTTATTATGAACCGAGGTTCAATCGACCTAGGCCTTGGACGTTCAACTTTCATGAGGACCTACAACGCTGAGCGAAGGAGATTCCCAGGCGGCCAAGTAGAAGAAATCGAAAAGCCAGGATCTTCCCTACAGGAAGTTAAGGGATTGAAACCAGATGAATCATATATTCACTTAGAAGCAGACGGATTGCCATTACCAGAGAAGTATCTAGAGGGCGGCGATGTGCTTGTTGGAAAAACAAGTCCTCCAAGATTCTTAGAAGAGTCATCTGGCGGTGCCTTCTTGATGGCACAGGAAAGAAGAGAATCTTCCATGCTTGTTAGACATGGGGAAAAGGGTTGGGTAGACAATGTCTACGTAACAGAATCTCTAGATTCGGGCCGTATGGTAAGAGTCATGGTAAGAAGCCACAAAGTTCCAGAGGTAGGAGATAAATTTGCTTCAAGACACGGTCAGAAAGGTGTAATTGGAAGATTAGTCAATCCGGAAGATATGCCTTTTACCACCGATGGTGTTGTACCAGACTTGATCATCAACCCACACGCAATTCCGTCAAGAATGACGGTTGCACACGTATTGGAAATGATCGGTGGTAAAGTAGGTTCTCTTGAAGGAAGAAGAATCGATGGAACAGCCTTCCGTGGAGAGAAAGAAGGTAGTCTAAGAGATGGATTAATCCGAAACGGATTTGCTCACTCAGGTCGTGAAACCATGATTAATGGCGAGACTGGTCAAGTTTATCCGGCAGAGATTTTCGTTGGTTGTATTTACTACCAAAGATTGCACCACTTAGTCAGTTCAAAGATTCACGCCCGGTCTAGAGGACGTGTTCAAATCCTTACTCGACAACCTACCGAAGGTCGTGCTCGACAAGGTGGTCTAAGATTTGGTGAAATGGAACGTGATTGTTTGATTGCTCACGGAGCATCCATGGTAATCAAGGATAGATTATTGGACGAATCCGATGGTATAGACATGTATGTTTGTGCGCAATCTGGTCACCTTGCATGGTATGACCCAAAGAGAAGAACATATGTTAGCCCGATACACGGAGATGGTGCAGAGGTTTACAAAGTACAAACTTCCTATGCATTCAAGCTACTGTTAGATGAAATGAAGAGTTTAGGTGTGGCTATGAGATTAGAACTGGAGGACCGAAGATGAGCAGAGTTACAACCCTTATACCAAAGCGAATTGCTAGTATCAGATTTGGTCTAATGGATCCAAATGAGATTAGAAAAATGTCTTCTGTAGAAGTTAAGACTGCGGATACATACAAGGATGATGGACACGCATATCGACAAGGTTTGATGGACCCTCACATGGGTGTTATCGAACCAGGTTTGATATGCCCAACTGACAATTGTAAGTATGACGAGAGCCCAGGTCACTTTGGGCACATCCAACTTGAGCTACCGGTAATTCACATCGGTTTCGTTGGTCTCATCAAGACTGCTCTAAAGGCAACTTGTAATTCATGTAGCAAAATTCTACTGCACGATGAGGCAAATACTCACCCATCAAACCCAGAGTTGAGTGAACAAGATTACTACCGAACAAGAGTTCGTGACATTATCCTAAAACACGGTGTTGGTTCAACAGAATTCTCCAAGATTATCAAAGAAATCGAGAAGGTTACTTCGGGTGCTAAGAGAAAGGTCTGCATGCACTGTGGCGCTGCTCAAGGGAAAATAACTCTAGATAAGCCAACAACTTTCAAGGAAAAACTTGAGACTCAAGGCACTGGTAAAGAAACCGAGAGAAAATTGAATCCAAGGGATGTGAGAGAATGGTTGAGTAGTATTCCAGTAGAACACCTGATATTCATTGGTATGCATTCGCAAAACAGACCAGAATGGACTGTTTTGAAGGTACTACCAGTTCCACCAATTACTGTTAGGCCATCAATTACTCTGGATAGTGGAGACCGTTCAGAAGATGACTTGACTCACAAGCTAGTTGACGTTCTGCGTATCAATCAAAGGCTAAGGGAAAACAGAGATTCTGGTGCCCCTCAGTTGATTGTTGAGGATTTGTGGGAGCTATTACAGTACCACGTTACAACCTACTTTGACAATCAAACTTCAGGTATTCCACCAGCAAGACACCGCTCAGGAAGAACATTGAAGACATTAACTCAAAGATTGAAAGGTAAAGAAGGAAGATTCCGAAGTAACCTTTCAGGTAAGCGTGTAAACTTCTGTGCTCGTTCTGTTATCTCTCCAGACCCCTATCTTGGTGTCAATGAGGTAGGAGTTCCTGAGAAGATTGCTAGAGAGCTTACCGTTCCAATTAGAGTTACAATGAGGAATAGAGAGCAAATGCGTCAAATGATTCTAAGAGGGCCAGATGTCCATCCTGGTGTTAACTACATTATTCGCGGTGACAAGCGAAGAGTTCGAATAAACGCTAGAAGCAGACTAATCAATGCAGGATTTAGATGTCACAACCCAGAATGTACGGAAGAAACAACCATGAGGCCTGATTTACATCAAGTAATGCCTGCACCTAATTTCTTACCTGGATTAGTAATCAAGAAAGAAATTAGCCGATCTGTTGTCGATCCAAGCATTGAGGTGACAAATTATGTTGCTGATGATGACGCAACACTCGCCAACTTACGTGGAGAAGACCTCAATGGAAACGCTCTAGAAAAGGATGATCCAAGAGCTATCATGCATTACAAATGGATGTGGGAATTAGAACAACTCGACAAGGTAAATCCTGACCCACTTCCAGAACATTTGGAGATAACCTGCCCTCACTGCGGTAGTCCATCCGATGAATGGGGTGAAAGAACTTCAGTCGAAGATAGACTTTCAACCTTTGATAGAGACGGTAATCCAAAACCTGGTATGCAGGTTGAGAGACACTTAATTGATGGCGACGTTGCTATCTTTAACCGACAGCCTTCGTTGCACAGAATGTCAATGATGGTTCACGAAGTTAGAGTTATGCAAGGCCACACATTCAGATTTAACCTAGCGGTTTGTACACCATATAACGCTGACTTTGACGGCGATGAAATGAACTTGCACGTGATTCAGTCTGAAGAGGCAAGAGCGGAAGCGAAAATTTTGATGCGTGTACAAGAACACATACTAACCCCTAGATATGGTGGTGCAGTTATTGGCGGTATCCACGATCACATTTCTGGTGCTTATTTGCTATCCAGGCCAGGGACACTAATTCGTGTTGAATACGGCCTAGAAATGCTAGGTAACATTGGATGGACAGGCTCATTACCAGAAGTTGTCAAAGATGAAAATGGCCGAGACTGCTTTAGGGGTCAAGATATCATTTCACTAATTATACCTGACAATATACACCTAAGATTTAGAAGTCGTTCGAAGGATGATGTTGTTGTCAAGGATGGCAGCGTTGAGGGTACTCTAGACAAGAGAGCAATTGGTGCTGAAGATGGAAGATTACTCGACGCAATCGTTCAAACAAATGGTCCAGAGAAAGGTGCCAAGTTCCTTGACGAATTTACTCAACTTTCAATTGCGGCATGTACTGCCTTAGGATTTACTACGGGTATTGATGATGAGGATGTGCCAACAGAAACTTTAGACATGATTGATTCTACTAACAATAACGTAAAGGGATATGTAGAAAATGCATTCCAACGTTTGAATGGAACTGAATTTAATAACGACTTGACTTGTGCAAATCCTGCTTGTGGCGCACATGAAGAATTTGACATTAACCCGACTATCAAAGAACTCGATAAATTGTCAGACAAATTGAAAGGTATCAACGCCACACTCGCCAAACTCAAAAAGGAGGACAAAAGCGAAACCCCGGCCTTCAAAAAGAAGAAAGCAGAACAGGAGAAACTAGAGGTAGAAATGCGCCCATATCAAAACGCAAAGAACCATTATGACACCTCACGGCACACGCCTGTAGTTAATGGAGAATTCAAGACTCCGTTTATTTTGGTTAATGACACTATATCTCCTGGTGATGACGAACTAGGTTTGCAAGATACATTTACTGGAAGAATAGGTAACAAATGTTCTCTCTGTAAGCCCAAAACTGGTAAGTTAATCAAACACAGTGGTTTTGGCGAGGTGCGAAAAGGAAGCAAGTATGAAGCTCGTCCTGGTAGAAGCGTCCAAGAAACATTTGAGGAGGACGTTATGGTCATGCTTGACAAAGGTAAACAACGTGCTGGAGATCTTGCTAAGGATGCGCTACTCGAAACAGGTTCAACTAACGCTGCTGTAAGCATGGCGCTTTCTGGTGCAAGAGGTTCGCTGGACAACCTGAATATGATGGCAGGTTCTATTGGGCAGGCTAAAGTTCGTGGTAAGAGACTAGAAAGAGGCTATAATGACAGGGTACTTGCTCACTTTAAACATGGTTCACGTGGTGCTTTAGAAAGAGGTTTCATAGCCAATTCATTTAAGCGCGGTCTAGAACCAACCGAGTTCTTTATGCTCTCCGTATCCGGTAGAGAATCACTAGTCGATACTGCAGTTCGTACTGCAAAGTCTGGATATATGCAAAGAAGATTAATCAATGCTATGGATGACTTGAAAGTCTACGATGATGAGATGTTGTCGGTTAGAAACACAGCAAACAGAATTATTCAGTTCAGCTACGGAGATGATGGAATTGATCCATCTAGAGGTGTACATGGTTCACCATTCAATATTGATGTTATCGTTGACGAATCACTCGGAACTGAGGGTGCTACCGTCGTTGAGCGTCAGTCTCGTGATAGAGATGAGAGCGAAGAGGACATGGGAGCCTGGGAATTCGAAGAATCAGATAGTGATGGAGGTGAGAACTGATGGTAGTTAAGAGTGCAACCAAGAAGAAGCTAATGGACTTAGGAATCGCAGAGAACTTCGCACACATTCTTGCAGATGATAGAAAGTGGGACGATGTTAAGATTCTCCCAGCAGAAAACATCGCACAAATTTGTGAAACAGATTCAGAAACTGCTACACAAATTAAAGGTATTATAGATGGTGCAAATCAAAAGAACAAATTAGCAAATAATGAGGCTATTGGTCCAGTTACTTCGGTCAGACTCAGTAGAACTGGACGAAAGACTAGAGCACGTTCTAGAGTAAAAACAACTGCAGAGATTGATGTTTACAAATCTGAGGCGAAACTAATCGGCTTGGAAGACGTACTTTCAGATGATCCTGTTTACAAAAGTCTTGTTGCAGCGGTTGAAGATTCCGGCTCTAAAAGATTCACCGATAGAATTTTTCACGACTTAACCGCTGCGATTCATTTACGTGGCAAGAAGAAATTAACCAAGCCTCAGGCAAAGAAAGTAATCGAAGGGGCAATTTTTGCTCTGAAGAGGGCAAGCATTGACCCATATGAAGCCGCAGGAATCATTACCGCCCAGTCAATTGGTGAACCTGGTACACAGATGACTATGCGTACTTTCCACTATGCGGGTGTAGCAACTGTTAACGTAACACAAGGTCTTCCAAGAATTATCGAGATAGTCGATGCTAGAAAAGTACCTCAAACACCTACAATGACCATTAGATTACAACCAGACAAGAAGACTTCGGCAGAAGAAGCACAAAAACTCGCAGCCTCAATTGAAGTTACAACTACAGTTGGCATTGCAAGTTTAGAAACAGACGTTGCTCAAAGAAGGCTTGTTCTTAAACTGAACAAATCTAATCTTAAGCAAAAGAATATGACTGCTTCAGAAGTAAAGGATAAGTTGGAACAAGCCACCAGATTGTATGTACAAGCAGACAAAGAAGGAAACAAGGCATCAAGATTGACAATGATCCCTGGAGTTCACTCAGAAGAAGATTTAGCAGAACTTGCTGAAAACCCACCATCATACACAATGCTGCTACAACTTGAGGAGAAAATTAGAGATTTACGTTTGAAGGGCATTCCAAATGTTGAGAGAGCCAATGTTCAATTAGACGATAAAACAGGTGAATACTACCTATCTACTATCGGTTCTAATTTGTCAAGAGTTAGCGAAATTGAAACCATTGATAGAAGTAGAACTTACACCAATAATATCATCGAAATTTACGAATATCTCGGTATTGAAGCCGCTAGACAAGCAATTGTTAACGAATTACAAGCAACATTGGATGGCGCTAGACTAGAAGTAGATGTAAGACACTTGCTTATGGTCGCTGATGTTATGACCTCGGAAGGAGAAGTAAGAGCAATTGGTAGGCACGGTGTTTCAGGTACAAAACACAGTATTCTTGCCCGTGCTGCTTTCGAAGTTACCGTTAACCACTTACTGAAGGCCGGTATCATTGGAGAGAGAGACCAACTGACCGGTGTCGCAGAAAATATCATTGTTGGTCAGCCGATTTCACTAGGAACAGGCAGTGTAGAATTATACTACATACCAGAGGAGTGATCATTCCAACCATGAGAAACACAGTGGAGTATGGAGGAAAAAATATGGATTTAAGTAGACAATTAAAAACAGCAATTTCAACAGGCAAGCTATTATTTGGACAACGACAAGCAGTTGATGCATGTGCATCAGGTGAGGCTAAATTGGTCATTCTTGCAGCAAACTGCCCGCAAGAATATATCGATAACTTACATGCAAGTCATCCAAGTGTCATCAAGCATAGAGCCAGACTGGTTAATCGTGAACTAGGAATTGCTTGTGGTAAACCATTTGCAGTTTCAACAATTACAGTTATTGAAGGCGGAGATAGTGATATTCTATCTCTTGATACTAACATAGAGTGAAATTTTGTGACAAATTTGGGAAGGTTTCATGACCTTCCTTTAACACGCCAATCATGGTCTTAGCCATGCGTATTGCAAAATCGTTCAGTTTAGTCATCATTTTCCTTCTACTTTCATCGATTTTATTGGTAAGTTTATCACCGGATTTTGATGAATCCAATCACGCACAACAAAAGAGTTTTTCAGATAATGAAATCACTAATTTTTCGCCTAGAAGTTCCAATGACTGGTCAGCATCTGGTAATGCAGCAAATCCAGCAGTAATGAATTCAATTGACACATCATCAAATAATGAAGTAGTTGTTGCAGGAATCATTAGCGGTTCTACAACAATGACTATGGGTTCTTCTTCAGTAACATCTGGCCAACTAATTGAGCCATGGATTGGGAAGGCTGATTCAAATGGAAATTGGCAATGGCTTACCAAAGTTTCTGTTATAGGAACATCTGAATTTGCGGAGGCGACTTTACAGGATATTTCAGTTGCTCCAAATGGCGATATTTTTGCTACTGGGATGTTTTATGATTCGATTTCTTTTGGTTCAATTACATTAACTTCAACTGGGTATTGGGATTGTTGGACCGCAAAGTTATCTCCAAATGGTCAATGGCAATGGGCTCAAGCACTACGTGGAAATGGCGATTATGATGGCGTCACTGTTACCACTTTAGACGTAGTTTATGGCACCTCAATCACCTCAGATTCAAATAGTAATCCGATTGTTGGTGGATGGTTTTTGGGTAATACAGATGTTGGCGTAGCTGCCGATACAGGTGCACAAAATGGTGATGACATAGAGGTATTTGTCGCCAAATACAGCAACTCTGGAAATCTACAGTGGTCAGAAGTGGCTAGAGGGCAAGGTAGTCAAGAAATAAATGCAATGACTGTTGATAGTAGCAACAATATTTGGGTTGCAACTAATTTTGAAGTAAGTATGACCTTCGGCGGTGTTGTGGCAAATGCTGGGATAAATGAAATCCCAATCGGTATTGCTAAAATAAGCCAATCCGGTACATGGCAATCTGCTTATGCAACTACGGGTAGTGGTCAACCTATAGTGACTGATTTTGCGACGGACAATCAAAACAATTTGTTAATGTCTGGAGTATACACAGGAACAATTAATCTTGGCACTCAACTTACCAGTGCAGGGCAATCAGATGCATTTGTCGCCAGTATGACTAGCTCTGGTTCATGGAACTGGGCTAATTCCGTCGGTGGATCAAGTTATGATTCAGGTAGTGGAGTGCAATTTGATAGTAGTACCGGATACACCCTATTAGGTCTATCATCTCAAAGCAATTTCAATTTTGCTAGCCAATCCTTTTCAACAAGGGGATTAAATGATTCTGTAGTTGTTACATTTAATTCAAATGGTAATCCAGTAGCATTATTTGATGCTGGAAGTTCTGCTGATGATGCAGTGTCTGGGATCTCAATTATGGCAAATGGTGCACTTGCAGTGGGCGGCAACTACAACGGGACAATCGATTTTGGCACTTCATCTGCTCAAAGCCAAACAACATCAGTTCTAATGCCATATGTTTGGTTCACTGAAACTATCGCTATACTCGATGCTGATGGTGATGGAGTTGCAGATGATGATGATAATTGCCCTAACACTTCTAATCCAGGACAGGAAAATACCGACCAGGATTCTGAAGGTGACGCCTGTGATTCAGATGATGATAATGACGGAATAACAGATAATTTCCCTGATAATTGTCCGCGCAATAGTCAAACTGGATGGACAAGTACTAGAGATTTCAGTAATCCTTCTAGCTCTACTGACTGGGATAATGATGGTTGTAAGGATGACCACCCTGAAGATCCAGATGATGACAATGATGGCATCTTAGACGTTGCAGATAATTGCCCAAGAACATCATATAATCCTCCTCGACCGACATGGGTTTCTGATTCAGTTACAGACATGGATGGTGATGGTTGTAGGGATAGTGATGAAGATCTAAATGATGACGGCGATGCTTTCGATGATTCCTTCGATGATTGCCCAACATATTATGGCACCTCTACACAAGGAGAACAGGGATGTGCAGACTCGGATGGTGATACTTGGTCGGATGATACAGATACTTGTCCGCTTCAATTTGGTAATTCAACTGCCAATGGTAAAATCGGTTGTTTAGATAGTGATGGTGACGGATGGGCAAATGTTGATGATGCGTTTGATTTCGAGCCAAGCCAATGGTATGATACAGATGGTGATGGATTTGGCGATAATCAAGATGGAGTTAATGCTGATGATTGTATCGATATTGCAGGAGACTCAATTTTTGACAGACAAGGATGTTTTGATTTAGATGAAGATGGATATTCCAATCCAGATGGTTCTTGGGGCGAGAATAACGGTGCAGATGCATTTCCACAAAATCCACTCCAATGGTCAGATTTTGATGGTGATGGATTAGGTGATAACTGGGGCAATTCTACTTGGCTTGATAGACCTGATACTTGGCCTGGTGAATATATTGAATCGATAAACCAAAATGAACAAGATGCTTGTCCGTTCCAATCTGGCACGTCTAATCAACAAGGAATTTATGGCTGCCCAGACGTTGATGGTGATGGTTGGTATGATGCCATAGATGCTTTTGCTCAAGAGTCAAGTCAGTGGCTTGATTCTGATGGTGATGGATTTGGTGATAATCTAGAAGGATTCAATGGTGATTATTGTCCAAACATTGCAGGAAATTCAAATCAAGACCGTAAAGGTTGCTTGGATAGTGATGGAGATGGTTATTCAAACATAGATGAGTTTTGGACTAAATATAGTGGCGGCGACGTCTATCCACAGAATCCATTACAATGGGCAGATTCTGATGGTGATGGATATGGCGACAACCCAGGGACTCCCATTTCTGATGATTGTATCGATGTGGCAGGAGATTCTACCATAGATCGATTGGGATGTTCAGATTTTGACTCCGATGGATATTCAGATCCGACAGCAAGTTGGAATATATCAATGGGTGCTGACGCTTGTTCAAGTGTAATTGGTAATTCTACAGTAGATCGATTCGGATGCTTTGACAGTGATGGAGATGGGCACTCAAATAAAGATACCAATTGGGGTTATTCAGATGGAGCAGACGGATACCCTGATGATCCAACACGTTGGGGTCCTCCACCTAATGCTGATAGTTCGTCATTTGGAACAGTAGCCATTGCTGGTGGAAGCATTTTGATATTTATCATCATAGGATTATTGTTGTTCGTTCGTGGCAGAAGTAACAACAAGCAATATAATACAATGGATATGAATTATCAAATTGCTCAAAATTCATCAATGGCTGTCCAGCAAAACCAGAATTATCAACAAACACAGGCTTATGGCCAACAATCTGTACCTTCATCTGATCCAGCGAGAGAATATTATCAAAATCTCGTTAACCAAGGTTATCCACATGAGCATGCTGTAGCATATACCCAGCAATATTTTCCAAATTTCATGGGATGATTATCTAAATTAGTTTGAGATAAAAATCAAGTTAATACTTCTAACAGACGATCTTGTTCAGCAGCCATGCGCAATTCCATCGCAATTCTCCTTCCACTGGACATTGGTTTTCTCCAAGTTGCATTTCCATATGGATGCCCAACATTGACATGTACATTTGTGCCGCCACCTAATCTTGGTGCAACATCGTAGATGTAGTAGTTCATGTCTTTGTCAATACAGGTTTGAAGACAAAAAGGACCAATTATTCCAGGGTCATAGTGTTCTTTGCTTGCTTGGATGAATTTCTCACCAAGTTCAAAGGCTTTCTCTAACAATGATTCTCTGATTGTAGCAGTGTTGTGACCAACAACTGTCATTTCAGGAATTTGTTGGTGTAACGGCATGGTCATTTGTTGTGGTGCAGGTAATCTAACGTGTCCATCGAGGGATGATTCGAATCGCCAGTCAACGCCAAGTAGTTCCAATTTTTCTCCCTCATCAGATAGTGGGCTATAGAAGAAATTCAAATTAAATACTGGGCCGATGACATATTTTTCTATTCTTGCACCATCTAAAGATGCTTGGTCGATTACTCCAGTTTTCAATAATGCTTGGGATTTTTCGGTATATTCTTGATATGATGCACAGGTAAAGAAACCTCGCTCGAGTTTTTTCTGTGCATGGTGAAGTTTTACAATTACTAAACAATCGATGTCCTCAGGGTTATGAATCGCCTCAGGGAACGGTAATCCCGCTTTCTCTAAAATCCAATAATAATCTTGTTCTTCAGTCCTTTCTTCCATTCTTAACATATTCCTTGAACCAAAAAGTGGCACATGGAAGTTATTTTCTACATCATCAATTGTGGAGTAAGAGGTAAATGAACGGTTAGGAATATAGACGACATTCCTTTTCCTCATTTCAATCTGCATATTTTCCTTCATCACATCATTAAACGAAGGCATGATGATTGTTTTATCGACCATTCCACGCTTTACTCTTCCGGAATTAGTTCGATGCGTTTTAAAATAATTAGCATAGGTTTTGTGTCGACCCTCTTTACAGTAGGCAACTGTTGGAAAACCCTCCTCTATTGCTCCATCACAAATATCAAGTGCAGAATGTGATGCAGTCATTCCAATTCTCAATTTCAAACGGTCATATTCTTCGACGATTTCTTTAATATCGTCTTTATCTATCATAATTAACACCTTTCTGTAATTTGAATCAGTATAGTTCCCTGTTTTAATCAAACTTTTGTAATTGCATTAATTCTTCAGTGGACAAGGTGTCCCCAGACATTAGTTTGGTCATAAGATCTTGAACTTCAACTCTTGCTTCAGATGTTCCACCAGTGCTACCCTTTCCAGACATTGCTGAAACCATGTCTTGTATTGAGTGCAAACAGCGTAATGAAACTATGTATAGATGATGAGCCTTGTCAGCTTCTTTCTTTGACTTGCGCAACTCTCTGTGACATGATTCGGCTTTTTCTCTTTGTTTGTCAACCTCTTTATTCCATTGAAGCATTAACTCATGAGCATCTTGAGCAGCATTTGCCGCTTGCTGAACTTCTTCATGTGCCTCCTCTTGTTTGTTGAGCGCAGATTTCAATTCATCTCTAAGACCTTTCATGTCTTCGTTTCCATCATCAAAAGTGGTCATTTGCTTTAGTTTTGAACTAATTTCTTTCATCCTTTTCATGACTTTCTTTTCGTTCTTTCCGGTATGTCTACCCTGTTCAAATTCTCTTTCAAGCCTTTCAAGTTCTCTTCTGAGTTGGTGAGATGTAACTGGTCTTTGACCACGCCTACCTCGAGAATTATCTTGCTCAACCGGGCCTCGTGAGGATTCCATTCGCGACTTTATTTCTTTAACAACAGAATTGGCTTCTTGCCTAATGCCTTTCTTTTCACGAACAATTTCATTCATTTGTTCTCGAATTTCACGCTGCTCTCTTACTTGAACAATCAATTCCTTAACTTCAGCATTTAGTTCATTTCTTGCGGTAGAGTGTGTTTTTGATTTCTTGTTCCATTCATCTCTTGTTTCACGAAACTTGGTTGCTTTTTCATTTACCATATTCTTTTTTTGCTCAAGAATTTGATTAATTTCACTCATTACAATACTCACCTTGTGTGCAAGATTCCCACCTTACACTGTTGTGGCGACCTATATCCCACATTTAATGCTTGATATTGTCTACTGATAGCATATAATTGATAATCATCTTGATGTTGAACTAAAGTAAGTGTCTAAACGGGATGCTGCACTTGCAATTTCTTCGCGGATAATACCTAGATTTGAATTGTTTGCACATTCCACTACTAGGGTGAAATTTCTAACTAATCTGTGAATTACTAGGATGCGATGCTCAGTAATAATAGAGGTTTTTTCGAAGTCATCAGCTGCATATAGTATTTCAGCAAATTTAGACAGTTGTTCTTTCGTCTTGTTATTATTGGGGTTTGATATTTTGACAAATCCCTGTTCATCTAATATTGCAGCACTGAATATATATTCAGAATCTCTCAAATCAGAGATGACAAACTCTTCCATGCTTTGTCATATCGGTGGGGTGTATAATTGTAATCACCGCTACAGTTTGCCACACATTACAAAACCATCTTCATTTGAATAGTAATTTTGAATGATTTTTTCTATCTTTAATCCATGGCGAGAATAGAAATCCTGCGCCCTGCTATTAGATTTTCGCACTTCTAACTGGATGTGGCTTTTACCTTGATTTTTCGATAGATCAATTATTTCAGTTATTATTTCAGTCCCATAATTATTATTTTGCACTTTCTTGTTAATTACCAGCGCAACAATTCGAATCCTGTCCTCAAATAAAGGCTTAGACCACATTACCCCCATTAGTGAATCAGGTGATGGATAAAGTGAATCATCTATGAGAAGTTTATTTCCATACCATTCAGGAATACCAAGCATTCTAAAGGTTGCCTCAGTATACGTTTCCCCCGTCTCTTCTTTGAATAGTTCAGTAACTTTTGATTGCCAATTTGAAGGCATATTCTCGGGCTTTGGTCCCAATATCCATTTAAGGTTCATAACATAATCACTTCATTGACTATTTTTTGCTGACTTTCCTCGCCTACCTCTATGTGGTTTAATTGCTGTTTTATTTTTCTTTGATTTAGAATTGGTTTTTTTAGCATCGGAGGGCCTTTTGTTTACTGAATTAATTCCTCCATTTTTCAATAAAATATCTAAGTCTTGGAGTGAGAAGGTATCTCCGGATATTACTTTATTTTTGACTTCATTTACTTCACTGTTAGTCTTTCTTTTCTTTCTGAACTGCTTCTTACTTGACGAGGACTTTTTCCCAGTGTAGTTCTGCTTTCTCAGCCATGCTTCTAACCGACCTACTTCTCTTCGGAGTCTTCGTCGTTCTTTTTTTAGCGGATTTAATTCTATAAGTAAACGCTTTGCTAAGTCATCGAAATCAGTAAATTTACCCAGGCTATTGATGTTGATAATCTCCTGGCGTATGTCCTTTATGTGCTCAACAGATTGTTCTTGTTGGTTAACTAGTCTAAGGAAATCGCGGTGATATTTTCTAGTCAATTTTGCATGCTCGTGCATACTCTGTAATTCAAAAAACCAAGAGAATAACGACTTTTCTTTTTCAAATGACAGTTCTATTCCTGATTCAGACTCTCTACTTAGAGTATCATAAACACGCTGTAATTCCTCTTCGATAAAGTGCACCGGAATGTAATGATTATTGCTAAGGTCTCGTTTGCTTTGTATTTCATCAATTTTTGACCTTCTAGGTCTAAGCTCTGAAGATAATGTTGATTGCTCTCTCGCTAATTCAGCATTTTTCCTTAGTGCTTTTGACATTTTTATAGCATCATTCCTTTCGCTTTCTCGCACAGACACACTCTTTTCTACACTACTTAATGCTGTATAGAGTTCCTGTAGTTCTTTCTTGATTTCAGCTTCGTCCCTACCCCTTAGATCTTCAAACAAGTCCAACTGAGGAGCTCCATGAGAAAGTTCAGGATATTTGATTTCACATATAGTGCTCCAATCAGCTGAATCATTAATCAATGCATAAGCCCTTAACACTTCATCTCTTATTTCAAAAACACCCTCGGCATCTAGGACCACGCTTAGGTCATGTAATTCATCGAATGGGTCTTCTACGGGTAGTGGGTGTTTGCCAAGGCGAACTATTTTTTTATCTTGAATCGCACTACTGATAAATGGTTTTTGATGTTCCCAATTCTTATTTTCTCTGGGTAGTAACTTGCCATTACCGACAGAAACAACGGATTTATTCCATGGCCAATTAAGTGTAAGATAAGCGAAGAATCTGATAATAAGTTCAGATACTGTATCAGTATTGTTAGAGATAAAATCTATACTACTACTATCTAGCATTGATACATCGAAACTCTTCCCACCAATTGTCACTTCTTCGCGACCGTCTTTTGGAGAGAGATTAGGTATTACCGGATTCTCCATTGTTTGTAGGGCATTAATAGCAATCAACGTCCAAGCATATGAGGAAAATGTACCCGATGTTGGTTCACAAATCCCTCTATTTCTTGCCCAATATTTTACAGCCAGAATAAATGGCTTAACTCTAGAATCTAGTTTAGAATACCTTCTAAGCAGTTCTGTGTTGTACACAGATAAGTTATTATTTACTGAGATGTCAATTGGTATCATTGATTTTCCGTCAACACATTTTACAATTGGAACCTTAGCATTAGTAATTAGATTGACATCTTTCATGCCATCTTCATTGAGCATACGAGCGATCTTATTTAGCACCTTTTTAGGCGCCTCACTCTCAAATTCTAAACATAAATCAATGTCTCCAAATGAGAGGCTCAAACCCGATTCAAACGAACCGAATGAGGATAGTTTAGAGTTTTGGAATTTATTTGTCAAAATCTTGCTTAGGTGTTTGATAATGCCGTTCCTTCTATTGATCAATGGTTTTGTAATTTTTTGAGCCTCAACGAATTGCTGAATTTGTTGTTCTAGAATTGTAAAATATTTTTTATCTTCAAATATCTTATCAAATTGATACTCTCCATTAACTACCTTTTTTACATAAGAGTAATTTTTTAGACATCTAATATCAATATCTGATTTCTCAAAACTTGTTAACATACTAACCCCTCCTTCTAGTGTTAGTTCGTTTTCTGTTTCGAGATAATTGTCTGCTGGATGGCCCCCCTTCAGCGACCCTCTTTGCATCTTCGAGTAATTCATCAAAATTCGAATTCAGTTTTTCATGCCAGTAATTTTTTGCCGCATCAGAGTCTTTCAAATTGGTAGATAGTTTTGCGAATTTTGATTCTAATTTACGCCTATGAGTTTCATTTTCATTCCAGTTATTTTTTGCAATTTCGTAATCTCTAGATAATTCAGAAAGTGCTTCATTTGCCTTGATGGAAAGATTATAATCATCTAGCTTTTTGATATCCAATCCATTTTCTAAGCATTTGTGGGTTAATTTTTCTAGGTGCTGTACAAACTCTTCAGAGGTCGTTTCACTTGATTGAATTTGGGATAAAAATTGGTTGAAATCAGTTACTTCAGTATCGGTCAAATTTTCTAAATCAAGCACTTGAGTAATTGAAATTAGTAATTGATTACGCTCTTTGATTAAGTTGATGAATTTCGGCTCAATGTCTTCTTTTTTATCTCGTGAGCGACGCGCCAATTTCTCCGCAGTTTGCTTTTCAGTGCCGATAGAATCAATCATTTTTGGTAGAGATTGTGAAATCCGTTCTCTTTTGTGTAGGATAAGTTTTGCAAGGACTTTTGGCTCAACACGCAACAAGTCCTCGGGTGTCATGTGCGGTTGGTAAAATTCAATGTTGAAAAACATGGCGCAGATGTTTGGTTTTGCGTGAAGGTCAAGAACCTTAACTAATTGAGGGTACTATGGCGGGTGAAAGTAACTCCTTCAGAGTTGCTATTTTAACCACTGTTCTAGCTTTTTTATTCGTTCTTCCTACTCCCTTTGTTGCCGCAACTCAGTCAGGCGTAACTATCGATGCAAATTCAATAAACCTAGAAAATTTCCAAACCACAGATGAATCATTCTATGACCTAGAATTTAACTTAACAGCCACAGATGAAGGCTCAGGGCAAAATTTTGTTGGCCAAATTTACATAGAAACCTCGGCAATCGATGGTACCGTGATGTCTAATACATCGATCAGTTATTCGCTGGACGAAGGTGATATTGAACCAATCACTTTCAATTTGTCAATGCTAGAATATGGTTATACGATTATATCAGTAGGTTTGTCTGGCGACATAGGTATTGAATCAGGTAATGAATTATTGAGTTTCCAAAGGACGATTCAGCGATTAAAACCGTTGAATATTTCAGTTGCTACCAGTTCGTCTATATTAGTTGAATCAGTAGATTCAAGCGGGATAATGACAGGCAATAATTCATTGAGAGATGGCGATTATGTACAATTCCAAATCCCTATTGTCAATGATGGTGATTATAACTGGACAGGAAACTTGACTTTGGTAATTGATAATGGAATTAGTCTTGATGAACAAACTTCACCAACATTGGTTATTCTAGGGATGAATACGGAGATAGTTTTCTTCAATTCAACAATTCAAGTTTTTGAGGGATTATTTTCAGTTTCAATTAGCCTAGGTGGAGTAATGGATGAATATATTGTTGACAATTATCAAAATTTCTCCAAAGAAGTAAATCCTCCGCCACTTCCACTTTTGTCAACTTCGATAAATTATGATCCCCAAGAATTAATTTCAGGGGAAAGTCTAGCCATTTCCTTAACAAGCTTCAACAACGGAACTGTTGATTTTACCGGTACTCAAAGTTGTTTCTTGAATGATGATTTAGTCTATAACTCAACAATAAATATTTTCAGTTCCACATCAGTGGTTGCTGATTTTTCTATTATTATCAAACCCGGAGAACTTGTTTGTTACTTTAGCGGGCAAAGAATAGATCAAAATTCAATGAATAATACTTCAATAATTTTTGATGTTGAATCAGCTTTATTCGAATATGCTGGTAGCTTTAGTCCATCAACTACAGATGGTCCTTGGCATGTTGGGGATGATGCAACCTTTTCCCTATTAGTTCGTAATACTGGTACAAAACAGGGTAATGTCACATTGAGAATGGAGTCATCTTCTGTAATCTATCAAGGAAATTTAGTACCCCTAGAACCTGATGAAGCAGGAGAAGTAACAATCACGGTCCCATTATTGGATTCTGGTACTGAACAATTCAATTGGTCATTGTATACTATTGATGGAGATATTGAGGAGGGAACAAATGGTACGATTTCAATACCAATATCACCTAGGCAAAGTTTTGGATTATCGCTTTATGATGTCTCTTGGAATACTGAAGATGGATTGACTGCACGTTGGTCTTTGAATTTGAGTTCTGGAATAGACCGTGAAATGAACGTCAAATTAGGCTACGGTAGTAGTTCACAAGATACCTTCGTATATGACGTTGATATGATGGTCAATGCGGGTCAAACTAGCGGTTTAATCAATTTTGGATATGTTGATGATGATTATGTAATCATAAGAGCTCAAGAGATAAATTGGACTGCTGAATCATCATTTTCCTCATTTACAAAATCAATACCTCAAGATCGGCCCGAGTATAATTTTGCATTTAATCCACAATCCAATCCAAACCGGCCAATTGCAGGTGAATCGGCTAGTGTATCGGTATTGATTGAAAATCAGGGTAATATCGAAGGATACGAGGGAATAGTTATCCTATTCGACAATTATGGTACGAAGTTGGCAGAATCTATCACTCCAACATTAACTTCTGGTTCATCAGAGACAATATCATTCAATTTTGTATGGCCAGAGGGCGATGAAGTAAAATTAAGCGCTAAGTGGGATTATGGAGGGGAATCAAAAACAGTGGAACAGAACTTCCTCTCTTCAATTACTGTACAAGAGTCTTCAGATGAATTCTCAATTCCATGGTCGGGAATTTTAGGCGGTCTCGCAATTTCTGCCTTGGTAATACTCGCGTTCCGAATCAAAGGTGATTCCTCTAAACAGCCAAAGATGAAGGCAAAAAAGCAAGTAGCCAGATCAGAAACTAAACAATTGTCAGATGTAAAGATAGAAATCGGTTGCCCGGTTTGTTCAAGACAACTAAGGGTTCCAGAGAATTATCAAGGTTCAGTAAAATGTCCTGATTGTTCTCATAGTTTTGCAGTTAATTCAGATATAGATGAAGCAAATGAAGAAACTGAAAAAGAAGCAGTTGAAGAGGTTGTTCAAGAAAACAAAGATGGCAAAATAGAGATATCTTGTCCAGAATGTTCCCAAAGCCTAAGAATTCCAGAATCTTATGATGGTTCAGTAAGATGTCCTGCATGTAAGATGATTTTTAGATCAAAAGATGGTTAATGTTGAATAATGAAGAAAGGTAGGGAATAACATGACAGCAGGACACTTTCAAGAATTCGAAGATGAGTATCTAGAGATGATGTATCAATTCTATGAAAAAGATCCAGATGCTAGGGTTAGAACTGGAGATTTGGCACAGGCACTTAGAGTGACTCCCGCATCTACTACTGAGATGGTTCAGAGACTTGCTTCTAAAGGATTTCTTGAATATTTACCGTATAAAGGTTCTATTTTAACTGAAAAAGGGCTAGTTCATGGTAAGAAGATGAAACGACGTCATAGGTTGGCAGAAGTATTGCTGGAGCATTTACCATTCACTGGCAATCAACATGCAACAGCATGTCGTTTGGAACATGCCATAGATGATGACTTGGAAGTTGCACTCACTATATATCTAAATAATCCTATGATAGACCCTAGTGGAACTAAAATACCAACTATGTCAGAAGAAATAGAAAATAGGGTTAATTCTGAATTGACCGGTTTAAGGACTCTAAATGATCTAATGGATGGTGAATCAGCAGTCATAAAGATGATTGTTGCTCCAAAGCAGGATATAGAAAAGTTGAATCAATTGAGTGTTACAGTCGGCCAAGAGATATCTTCTACTGGTTCTAATTCGTATCAAATTACTAATATGGAAGTACAATTGGACAATGATATTGCCCAGAGGGTGATTATCTCTAAATGATTTTTATTCACAAAATAATTCAAAGGTGTTTTTATGGCTGTCAAAGAAACTGATGATACAGATATTGATGAAGAAGAAACATCAGATTCAGGTGAAGAAAAAGAACCCACAGAAAAGGTAAAAATTTCTGAAACAGTCAAAAGTTTGAGTTCAAAGTCCTTGAAACAGTTGGGTAAGTGGAATAATGAATCATTTTTGTACGCCTTTGACAGACAACTCATTTCTTTCGGCATTAGGCTGTTATTATTCTTACCTGGGTTCGCAATACTAGCATATTTCGGTTCATGGGCATATTCTAATTCATCTCCAAGTTGGTGGGTTGATTTTATTGAACCAACCATTGGGCAGAGTTTTTCAACAATTCTCGTTGCTCTAGTTTTCGTCATTTTACTTGGATATATTCTAGCCCTTGCACTACATCGACATAGAGTTAACTTGACTATAAGAACATTTGAGGAGCAAGTAAAATCTGCACAATCTAAGCATCTTTCTATCAAATCACTTCATGGCTATGAGCCCTTAGAAGACTCGATTAAGCGTTCGGTAACTAAACACTTTTTCTCATTAGTATGTGCCTTATTAGCCATATTTTCACTGTCTGCGATAGCTTTCTATGGTATTCAAACAGATATGGGCAAGTATTGTCTAGCACTCTCATTTTCACTAACCGTTTTATCTTTGGGGCAGCATATTTCAACCAGATCCTCAAGTTTCAATATGGCTGAAAGAACAGGACTTTTGAACGCCTATAACTCTCCAATACACCCTTCAACTCTCGATATGGTGTTCTCAGATTTAGTAAAATCTCAACTAGATCCACTTCTAAAATCAGAATATGAGATGTTCGTTAGTGCTCTAGAATCTCATGTGAAAAGGGGAGTAGACCCAAGATTTGCTAGAGAGAAAATGATGATGACTCTGTTTAAGCATTCTAAGGGACTAGATTTGTCATCCGTGGAATCTGAATTTTCAGAAATATTTACCAAAGCAGGTGTTGAGTTTGTTAGGTCACATGATGTTTTTACCATCGAAGAATGGCTATTAGTTCTTGACCATTTGGAAGTAAAATGCCCAGCATTTTTCCGTATGATTGGCCGTATTGAAGAGGATTTAGCATCCGGAAGAAAATCAATCAAAGATGACATCATATTTGAAGTGGATATGGAGAATGTAGTTCATGGAAAAGCCAATTTGTTCACTTACATGCACAATCTTTCAGATAAACCAAGAACAGTTGTCTTAAGAGTTCAATCTCCTGATTTTAGGCCTCATGATATTGCACTGACGTATTTGTTAGAACCAGGTGAAGAGAAAATTTGGCCAGATACTGGTGTACCTCTTGCACAATCAGGCAATCAAGATATTTTAGCCATTATGTCTGCTCTGTTACGTGATGGCACCGTGGCATGGCAGACTCTACTACCAGAACGATTTGGCGAAGCTACAGTCAGTGTCAGACTTGAAGAAGTCAATGGTGAATTATTGGTAGGTTCTCAAATGAATGTAAGAATTCGCTCAGTATTCAAAGAGCGCATTAGATCTGCATCATCTGTTGTATTCAACATGATTGGGATAATAGGTACTTTAGTTTCTTCTTCATTGTTGACATATATCATAGTTTGAGGAATTTTGCTACAAGCATAATTTTGAAATGGTGAACCTACAGGACATACCATGCGCGGTAGACTGAATGACGGTGAGGAGAGGCCAGATGCAGACCTACGTGAACGACTTCACGCAATGGAAACTAAGGTTCGGAAGATGCGTGAAACGAGAAATAATTTTAATGCTCAAGCGAAAGTTTCTGCAGAGAAAAGAAATTCAGTACAGTCTCAGTACAAGGAGCACCGTGGGAAAATCGAGTTGTTGGTGGCTGAAGTAAGAGCAATGCGCGCAGAAATAAAATCGTTTAAAGAAAAGCGCAATACCATACAAAGTCAAATGAGAGATTTGATTTCACAAATTAAGGGTAAGAGGAAAGATCACAATAACAAACGCTCAGCTACTGCAGAGTATGCCGATTTAAAACAGCAAGTTGATGCTCTTGAAAAGAAATTTGAAACTACCTCGGTCGGCATTAATAAAGAAAAAGAAATGGTAAAAAAAATCAAGGAATTTTCTAAGAGGATAGAAGAACTTGAACCAGAAGTTACAAAATTCAAAATGGTTGAAGTAGATATGTCAGATATTGATACTGCAATTAAAACTTTGAAATCTGAAGCAGATGCTGCCCATAACGAAATGATCCAGGCTGTTGAAAGATTGAATGCTAAGACACCAGAAGTTGATGAGGCATTCGCTCATCGTGATTTCCTAAAATCAGAAGGAGACCGTTTCCACGCTGAATTTGTTGAATTAAAAGAAAAGGCAAATGATGTCCATGCAAAAATTGACGAGTTAATGGTCGATGTCAACAAGGCTAGAGATGAACTAAAATCTGTCAGAGAGGAGAGGAAATCTTGGCTTACTGACCATAATGCAGCAGTCGCAGCAGAGATGCAGACCGGTGCTCAATCAGAACAGGTTGCTAAGAATTTAACCGAATCTCTCCTTTCTAATGGAAGCATTACTTTTGGTGGACTAAGCAGAGAAGATTTCGTCTCTAAGGGTAAATCAAAGAAATCTGAGAAGAAAAAGAACATGCGTAGAATTGACGTAAACTCATCAAGGCGTAGATAAGGTGTGCCCATGATAGGCATAATTATGGCTGGTGGAAAAGGTACTAGGCTATTTCCACTAACAGAAAATAAACCTAAACCACTTGTTAGTCTACTAGGAAAACCAGTCATTGAATATGTAAAAGATGCATTGGTAAATATTGGAATTGATGGAATAATTCTAACCACGGGTTACAGGGGTGAAGGTTTACAGAAAATTGTTGATTTTTGGAATCAGAATTCTGATGTGGAATTCTCAGTCAATCAAGAAAGCACTCCTATGGGCACTGCAGGTAGTGTCAAATTACTTGAAGAGAAACTCACTCAGACCTTCATTGTAGCCTCTGGAGATTCAGTATTATCTTCAGATTTGGAAGCATTGGTTAAAGCACATAAATCATCTAATGCGAAGGTTACAATGGCATTGTGGGAGGTTGAAGATCCAACACAATATGGCATAGTTGGGCTGTCAAATATGCCAAATGGCAATATTGATGGTACTCTTGATGAAGGTTACATCACGAAATTTTTAGAAAAGCCAACACTTGATGAGGCATTTAGTAAGGTAATTAATGCTGGTTTGTATATTATTGAACCAGAAGTCCTTTCTTATGTCCCAAAAGATACTAAGTTCGACTTTAGCAAAGAGTTGTTCCCGCATTTGTTGGAACTTGGTATGCCAATGTATGGCGTTAAATTGAACGGTGTCTGGTTTGATGTCGGTACACCCAAGGAACTCATAAGAGCACAAAATCACCTAGTTCAGAATTTTGAAACTCTGCCATTTGGCTTGCCAGAGGGAGAATATCTTGATGACTCTAGTTATCTTATTGGCAATTCTATTTCACATTCTAAACTTTGTAGGACAGTAGTTTCAAAGAATTCGATAATTGGCCGTGAGTCAAAGCTAATTGATACACTTGTAATGGATGGATCAAAGATTGGAAACAATTGTTCACTAATTGGAACAATTATCGGAGAGAAGGTGATAATTGGTGACAACTGCGAATTATCTGATTGTGTAATTGGTGACGAAGTGCATATTGTTGCAGATACAAAAATACATGCGGAACAAGTGTCGAGAAATACACCAAATCGTACACAATAATAGAACCTATTAGGTATAATGCCTGTTCAAAACTTCTCAGTATGGATTCCAACCTAATGAAGCATACAGTTGAAGAATCTTACGAGAATTACCAACCACGCTGGTCCAAGCGGATTTCTAGAGTTTCTAATTCATCACCCTTCATTGGTTTACCTTCTGTCATAGCCATTGCCTCAGCAACCTTAGCGCCATCATCATAATGGTGAGTTGCAAGAACTATTGCATCAGCCATGGTTTTAGGGTCTTCGGATTTGAAGATACCAGAGCCAACAAAGACACCATCCATACCCATTCTCATCATCAATGACGCATCTGCTGGTGTGGCTATGCCCCCAGCAGAGAAAGTAACAACAGGTAATCTTTGATACTCTTTAACCTCTGATAGAATCTCAACTACTTCAGCATGCATATTGTTATCAATTGGTCCAAATGGAGTCATATCATAGGTTCCTGGCAGCGAGGACTTGTCTGCTAATACCCTATAGCGTGAGATAATTGAATCAGCAGCTAGTGATAACTTTTCGTCATCCAAATTTTGCAGTTGTTTGATTTCTTGGTCAATTATTCTAGCATGAGTAACTGCGGCAACTACATTGCCGGTACCTGCTTCGCCCTTTGTTCTAATCATTGCAGCTCCCTCGTATATTCTACGAACCGCTTCTGATAATTCGGTTGCTCCACAGACAAATGGTATGTCAAAATCCTTTTTGTTGATG
>MDSV01140537.1_pt1 | contig 27018 bp, 20 predicted proteins | sample 810851 | NCBI WGS metagenome assembly MDSV01 (sample SAMN05326640, study PRJNA326480) | marine metagenome | isolation source: seawater | place: Atlantic Ocean: North East | collected 2012 | reverse complement strand
GATTAAAATGTTATTTTAGGGAGAAATTAAATGGCGACTATTAATCACAGTTCAGGTGCGGACATAATCGTACCAAGTAATGATGGAACAACGTATAGAGGTTTAGGTGGAGACGATACTTATATCCTTTCAAATTCAATTGCGGCTAATGCAGCAATAACAATTGTTGATACTAGTGGTGCAAATAAAATTCAGCTAGTAGATGGTCTATCTATATCATCATCAAAGTTTGCAGCTGATGCAGTTCAGTTAACTTTGTCAAATGGAGCCGTTGTTACAATTAATGGTGCTAGTAATTTTTCATATGAGCTAGGTGGTAATGCTACTTCAGGTGTAGCTGGTTCAATTAATACACTCTCAGCATTTGCTGCAACAATGGATGTTGCAACATTGCCTTCCTCTGGTTCAACAGATGGTAGTTCAGATATTACTGTTTCAAATAATGGTATAAGCTCAACTGCTTCTCCTACTTTTACTGTAACTAAATCTGCCTCAAAAGTCGCCGAAGGTGATGAAGTTACATTTACTATTACTGCAAGCTCAGCTGTAACTTCAGACACAACTTTCTCCTGGTCTGCTATGGGTGACACTAATGGTAGCACAGTTACTGCTGCTACTAATGCAGATATTACTACTCTTTCTGGTACAGCAACTATAGCTGCCGGTGCAACATCAACAACATTTGCAGTTGGTGCTGTTACAGATGCTACAGTTGAAGGCCTTGAAGGAATGAAGGTTAGCGTTTTTGATACTAATGCTAATGCACTTTCTTCATCAAATGTTCTTATTGATAATACAGGATCTGCAGCAACCGCAGCATCATTTACTGGTACAACTGGTGTTAATGCCTTTACTGGTGGTGATGGAAATGACTCTTTTGACTTTTCAACTGCAGCTTCATTCCAGGATATTGATATTCTAGACGGTGGAGCAGGTACTGACACATTAACTATCAATTATACTGCTGCTGGTTCATTAAAACCTGATCTAGAAAATATTGAAAATATTGTTTTCACAAATACAGCTGGTGCTACTAATGATTTAGTTATTAATGCTGTTGATACAGCATCAGGCTATGATCAAATTACAAATCTTAGCTCAACTGGTGGTTTAACAATTAATAATCTAAATGCACTGCCTTCATTATTTAAAATAAATAATTCTGGCGATGATATGGTTCTTGATTTTCAAGCTGCCGCTGTTGCTGGCTCTGCTGATAACCTAAAGGTAAATGTTACAGGCACAGGTACAGCTACTACACTTACTATAACAGCTGACGGTACTGATGATATTGAAACACTAACAATTGATGCGACAGCTCAAGCAAGTACTATTGCTACATTAACAACAGCTGATGTTGATGTTGCTAATCTTGTCGTTACAGGTGATCAAGCATTAACAATTACAAATGCTCTATCCTCAGAAGTTACGAATGTTGACGCCTCTGCTAGTACAGGTGGTTTAACTCTTAGTGCAGCACCTGGTGCAGTATTAGGTGTTACTTTCACTGGTGGTGCAGGTAACGATGTTCTTACAGGTACAGCTGCTGGTGCGGATAATGTTTCAACTGGTGCTGGTAATGATACAATCACAATGACTTCACTTGCTGCTACTGACACAATCGATGGTGGTGCTGGTGCTGATACTCTCTCTGTTAGCCAAGCAATTGCTAGTGCAACTGTTATGGGTGGTGTTACTAATGTTGAAACACTTGAAGTTACAGGTGCAAATGATGTGGATCTTTCTGCTAACGTAAGTACAACTACTTTTGACTTTACAGCCGATACAAAACAAACATTAGATATCGACGAAGGTTACACAAATGAGACAACAGTTCTTATGTCTAAACTTGGTGCTGCTGGTATCGTTGACGATGCTGCTGGTACTGATAGTTTTGTTAACTTAGCTAATGTTACTTCACACGTTTATGTTTCATCTGCAGAGTTAGATGGTGATACTAATGAATTAACTGTAACAGGTGGTACAGGTACAGATAATCTTTATATTTATCTAACTGGTAACCCTACTGCTCCAACTGTTGCTGACGAACTTGGTGATTCAATAACTGGTTTTGAAACTATCACAATTATGGATAGTCCTTTTGGTAATACAGCTACAGCTATTGATCTTGGTACTACGTATACAATTGGAACTGGTAAAAATCTAACAATTGATGCTTCTGCTCTAGATGCTTTAGATACAAATGCATTCTCATTGGATGCTTCTGATATTGCTGCAGATGCAACTGGTGCAAGTAAAATTACTTATACTGACGGTGCAAATGCTGGTAGCTTCACAGCAGGTAACAATGCTGATACTATTACTATGGGTGCTGGTAACGATACCGTTGTTGGTACAGCTGGTAATAATGTCATCGATCTTGGTGATGGTGCTGACTCCGTTACTGCAGGTACTGGTAATGAAAATATTTCTGGTGGTGCTGGTAATGATACTATCAATGTAGGTGCAAACTTAACAGCACTTGACACAATTGATGGTGGTGCAGGTACTGATACTATTACTTCTGCAAGTTCATTTGCCTCTGCTACAATTCTTGGTGGTGTAAGTAACGTTGAAGTTCTTGCATTAACAGGCAATGGAGCAACTGTATCTTTGGCTGCTAATATTTCAGCAACTACATTTGATTTAACTGACACTGATGATCAAGTATTAAATCTAAATGCTGGTTATACTAATGATGCTACTGTTACTATTGGTGCAACTACTGCTGATAAAGTTGATAATGGTTCTAGTGCAACTACAAGCGCGAATACAACTCTTACTGTAAATGGTACTGCAGGTGCATGGAATACTGCCGTAACTGTTACTGGTGGTTTAGGTCAAGATACAGTTAATATCCAACAAGCTGCTGCTGATCAAGCCGTAGGCCTAGGCTCTACAGTTACAGGAATTGAAAATTTCAATATCGTAGATACTACATTATCCAATACACATGATACTGATGTTACAGTTACAACATATGCTACTGCTGCTACTTGGGATGCAACAGCAATGGATGCTGGTGAGGATGTAACTCTTAATCTTACTAATGCTACAGCTGCTCAAGTTATTAAAGGTGGTGAAGGTAATGATGCTCTTACTGGTGGTACTAAAGCTGATACTATTCATGGTAATGGCGGTGTAGATGCTATTGATGGTGGCGCTGGACTTGATAATATTTCTGGTGGTGCTGGTAATGATACTATTACTGCTGCAACAGAAGCTGAATTCTTAACTACACTAGGTACAGATACAGTTGATGCTGGTGCTGGTACTGATACGTTAGCTTTCTCTGCAGCTGCTACTTTAACAACTGCTGAAATTGCTAATATTAGTAATGTTGAAATTCTATCTCTTACAACTGGGTCAACTCTAACAGTTAATGATGCTTTCCTAGCAGCAAATACTGGTATAGTTATTCAACCTGGTGCAACTTCTACCATTAAAGCTTCTACAGCTACTGGTGATGCATTAACTTCATCACTTAATATTGCTGCAAATGCTGCAGGTAACCTCAGTGTTTTAGGTGGCTCTGGTGATGATACATTTACTTTCTATGCAACAGAAACACTAACAGCTCTTGATAGTGTTGATGGTGGTGCTGGTACAGATAAAATCATTGTTGATATTGTTGATGCTTCTCCACAAGCTGGTGTTGGTGTTGATACCACTGCTGTTTTAGATGCAAGTATTTCAAACATTGAAACAGTTGAAATTCGTGATGTAGCTGTTAATGATGGTGGTTCTACTGCTACTACAATCACTACTGCTACTGTTACAGTGAATGCCGGGTTTACTGGTACTGCATTAACTATCGATGGTTCTGCACTTGATGCTCACCCAACTACACTAACTAGTGGTGAGAGACTTGTTGTTGATGCTAGTAATAATCTAGCTACCGAAGTTATTACAGCAACTGGTGGTGCATTTAGTGATAGTCTTACAGGTGGTGCTGGTGCTGATACATTAACTGGTAATGCAGGTGCTGATACCCTTACAGGTGGTGCTGGTTCAGATACTATTTCCGGTGGTACTGGTATTGATCAGATTAATGCTGGTGGCGGTATCGACGTTATTGATGCGGGTGCTGGTAATGATATAATTATTGTTTCAGTAAATGCTGACTTTAAAACATCAGGTGGTGCAGAGACTGTTGATGGTGGTGCTGGTAATGATACATTAAGATTTACTGCAACTGGTGCTGATCTAGCTATTACTGCTCCTGAAATGGAATCTATTACTGGAATTGAAACTATTGATGCTAGTGACAGCATCGCTGGTTATGCTACGTCAGTAACTTTAGGTAACGGTTTCTTCACAAGCAACGGTTCATCTTCCATTATTTATGATGGTAATGATACCACTAATAATGACTCTGATAATAAGTTAGATCTTTCTTCAGTAAGTAATGGTTCCGCAACATTCTATGGTAATGACGCTGACGCTGATGTTGCTGATACATTCTTAGGTGGTTCAGGTGATGATACTTGGATTGTTACAGGTACAACTGCTCAAATTACAGGAGCTACAGATGTATATAATGGTAACGGTGGTACTGACAGGTTCTTAATTGTTAATACAGCTAATACAACAAGTACAATTGACTTTAGTAATGTAACTAATGTTGAGAAAGCTGTTGTTCAATATAATTCTACTGGAGCTGTTGTTATTGCTCTTGGTTCAGTAGCTACTACTGATAGTGAGCCTTCTACTTTTGAAGTAGATGGTTCAGCTGTTACAAGTTCTACTGGTTCACTAAGTTTCAATAATGGCAATACTGACGAAATAGCTATGGCTACTGCCTTTACACTTAAAGGTGGTGTTAATGCCGATACTTTAGCTGGTGGTTATCAAGCTGATACCATTACTGGTAATGGTGGTGCCGATACTCTTCGTGGTAACACAGGTAACGATACTATAACAGGTGGTTCTGGCGCTGATACTATTGGCGGTGGTGCTGGTGCTGATAATATCACTGGCCTTGGAGGTGTCGACTCAATTGAAGCTGGTACAGGTAACGATACTATAAGTGCTGGTGACGGTGCTGACTATATCGATGGTGATGCTGGTAAGGATACTATTACAACTGGTGCTGGTAGAGATACTGTTCATATATCTGGTATTACAGATTCAGCTGGTGCAAATTTTGATACTATTACAGACTTTGTATCCGCTTCTGACAATATCAGAATTACTCACGATTTAGTTTCTGATTCTCAAACATTTGTTCTTACGGATAGAGGTGATACAGCTTCTGAAGGTACACTTCCAGGTATTATGGGTGGTGTAATTGGTGATGCTGCATTTGTAACCGAAAATAGTGCTTTTGCTATCGACTTTACAGGTGATGGTATTGTTAATGCTAATGACCTTAAGATTGTTGCTACAGGTGCTACTGCTATGTCAGTTGATGATTTTGATATGTACCTAACAACTGGTGACGGTTCTAACACAATCAAGACTGCTGGTGGTGCTGACTCAATCACAGGTGGTACTGATGCTGATACTGTTTATACATATGCCGGTAATGATACAATCGCTTCTGGAATTGGTGCAGACGTTATCTGGGCTGGTGCTGGTAATGATACAATTACAGGTGGTTCAGATGTTGATACAGTAGTTGTCCAAGATAATGCTGGTTCTGATACTATTAATACATTCACTGCTGGAACAGACGTTATATGGTTCAGTGTTGATGGTTCTAAACCTTCTACATCATCTGGCGATAATGCGGTTGTTGGTGAAATTACTACTGACGCTGTAGCCAATGGTGCTGCTTATGACTTTACTATTAATGCTGCATCTGCTGCTACAACAACATTTGATGTTGCTAATCTTGATGCCGCTGATACTCCTAATAGAGGTAATGCTAATCTTTTAACAGACCTTACAGGTGGTAATGGTGCGCAACTATTCATAGCCATGGCTACGAGTGGTCAGAATGAAGGTATTGGCAGTATTACAGTTTCAGCTGCAGGTGATGAATTCTATATCGCCGCTTACGATACTAATGATCAAGGTTTGTATATTTATCATGCTGACTCAGCAAAAGTTATTAATGATGCAAGCATAACAGTTAACGAAGTAACGTTAGTTGCCTTTGTTGATGCTGTTGCCGATGATGCATTAGCAGCTGGTAATACATATAAAATGTACGATCTAACCAATGCGGATTCTGCATACTAAGATTTGAGATCTTAATAATAAGGGGGACTTTTATGTCCCCCTTTTTTTTGGTTTAATTTATGGATAATTTTTTTGATACCTTCCCAACTCCTTATCCTTATGATGTAAAGGATAGGATTGACAAAGGTATGCGTTTATCCTTCGATCTAGATAATGAATTTAATTTCATTTTTCCAAAAAAGAACAAAATTAAAAAGTTAAATATTCTTGTTGTTGGCTGTGGATATAATGAAGCAATTTTTAGAGCTTTAAGATCTCCTACGCACTCTTTTACAGCTGTTGATATTTCTTCTAAAGCTATTGAGAGCAATAAATTACAAATAAAAGATTATAAGATTAAAAATTTAGATGTTCTAGAATTAGATATTTTTGAAGTTGATAATTCTAAATTTGATATCATCTATTGTATGGATTTCATATCTTATCAAAAAAGCCCATTAAAAGTACTAAACCACTTATCATCACTTTTAAATAATAATGGTCTTATATTTTGTAGCCTTGATACTTCTTTTTATTTTAAGGAGGTTGATCATATAAGAAAAATATTTTTAGACTTAAATTATTCCTATAATAATCCTGATCATATAAATGAAGCATTTGAACTTGTTAAAAAATTAGACCCATTTCATCCTTCGAGAATAGCTATACTAAAAATGGATAAGAACCAGGTAAAAATTGATGACTTTATCGATATAAATGATTTTGCTTCTAGGTTTTTAAAACCTATTAATTTTTCTTTTTCTGTTAAAGATATTTTTAATTTAGTAGAAAAGACTGATCTATATTTTCAGTCTTGGTATGATAATGCACTTTATTACCCATCTGTTAATCTATCAGAGTCTTTCATGCCTAATTTTCAACATAAGCTTTTTGATAAAGATTTAATTTCTAAATGGGAAGCTATTTGTTCTATTAAAGGACCGTATATAAAACATTTTAAACATACTTTTTGTCTAACAAAATCTAAAAAAAACTATTTAGTTTTTGATGATATTTTTAAAAATAAAGATTTTATTGTATCATTAAGACCTTATCAAAATATTCAATCATCTTCAGGTTCTGGTACAGCCTATGTTTTAAGGTCTAATTTTAAAAAAATGTTATCTAATGATGAGGAAATAATTTGTAATCATCTCTCTAAACCAAAATCTTTAAGCTCTATTCTAAATCTTTCAAAACTTGATTTAGATCGTTCTAGTATTCTTAATTTACTTCAATCTATGTATGAGTCTTCAATATTATATTTCTATGAATTATAGTTTATATTTAATTATTAATAGATATGAATTATTAAGAATGATATATTTACAAAAATCCAATTATGTATAGGTATGGGAATGAAAAAAGTACTTCATGTAGGTTGTGGATCAGAAACCATTAAGAATTCAACAAAAATTTTTGAGACTGATGAATGGTCTGAAGTAAGGCTTGATATTGATGAGAATATTCTTCCACCGCCAGATATTATTTCTGATATAAGGGATTTAAGTGAAATTCCAGAATCAAGTTATGATGCTATTTATTCATCACATAATTTAGAACATTTGTTTGCACATGAAGTTGAACCTACATTAAATGGTTTTTACAGGGTATTAAAGGAAGACGGGGAGGTTTTTATTGCTTGTCCTGACCTACAAGGTGTAGCAAAGCATATAGTTGATGGTAACTTAACTGAGCCGATTTATGAAAGTCCAGCTGGACCTATAGCACCAATAGATGTTATCTATGGCCACAGACCTGCGCTTAAGGCAGGGCGTCATTATATGGCACATAAATGTGGTTTTACAATAAATGTACTTCTAGGAATTTTAAAAAATTGTGGTTTTAATTCTGGTGCTGGATCAACTGATGGTATTTCTATATTTGTAAACGCCATAAAACCTGCAGATAAATTAAAAGAAATTGAAAATCGTTTTCGTCTTCATATGGGCTTTGAAGTTGACCAAAATAAATAATTTTCCGTGGGCAACTTTATACCTGAATGATGCTTTTAATTACAAAGATGGAAGATTGATGGGTCGGCATGCAGCCGGTAAATCATATTTAAGGGCTATTGCAGAGAGCCAATTTAATTCTGCTGGATTTCTCTTACCAAACAAGAGTCATACTCAAAATTTTGTTGATACTTTTTCACCTTTCTTAAAGGATGATAAGAAAATGAATGTTGAAATGATTGCTTATAATAGTTCATTAGCAGCAAAAAAGTATGGAGGTATTTTTATTAATGATCCTCAGGTTGGAAATTTTTCTTTATATAGATCCGATTATGGTCACTCAGAGTATAGTATTGTTGGAATAACACATACAACTTTATCAAGGACAGTTATGGATTTAATAGGCGATTTGTTAATAAAACCAGTAATGCCTTGGGATGCTCTAATATGCACATCCTCATGTGTAAAAGATAGTGTGCTTAAATTAACAGAATACTATAAAGAATTCTTTTCTGACAGATTTGGTTCAAAGGAGTTTATATCTCCAGAGTTACCTATAATTCCACTTGGCATACATACCAATGATTTTAATTTTACTGACAGCTTTAAAAATCAATCAAGAAAAGAAATGGGGATTACTAAAGATGATATAGTTTTTGTTTATGTTGGCAGACTATCATTTCATGCAAAGGCTCATCCTTTTCCTATGTATAAGGCTCTTGGTAATGCTAGTAAAAATATAAAAAAAGGTTCAAAAATACATTTGATACAAACTGGATGGTTTCCAAATGATTATATTAAAGATACTTTTGTTCAAGATGCTAAAACATTTTGCCCTGATGTTACTTGCCATTTTCTAGATGGTAGAGTTGAGGAAAATAAAATGAGAAGTCTTGCTTGTTCAGATATTTTTATATCGTTAAGTGATAATTTTCAGGAAACATTTGGTATTACCCCTTTAGAGGGTATGGCCTCAGGAATGCCAGTAATTGTTAGTGATTGGGATGGTTATAGAGATACCGTAAGAGATGGAATTGATGGTTTTTCAATTCCAACAACAACGTTAGATGTAAATGATAGCAAAACTCTTATAAAAAATTATCTTCACGATAACTTGAATTATGATCTTTTCACCGGTTATGCAAGTCAAACGGTTTCTGTTGATATCGATATCTGTACTGATAGAATTAATAAATTAATATCAGATAAAGATCTTAGGTTAAAAATGGGTGAAAACGCAAAAAAAAATGCAAAAAAAATATTTGATTGGAAAAAAATCATAAAATCATATTCTAGTTTAAGAGAAAAGCTTGATGAAATTAGAGAAACATCTAAAAAACCAAAATACTTAAGTTATCCTGAAAAAATTACTCCCTATAATATTTTTTCAAGTTATTCTACATATAAATTGAATAATAAATCAATTTTAAGTATTAAAGGCGAGGATACAATTGACAAAAATCATTATATCATGACATCAAATACAATAAATTTAGGTAATCCAGACTTTGGCTTTAAGGTCGAAATTGATCTAGTTAATCAAATACTGAAGGTAATTTCTGATGAATCATTAATTTTAGAGGAAATTGTATCACGATTAGATTTTGATGTAGAGATTATAAAAAAACATATTATTTTTCTTTTAAAGTTTGATTTATTAAAACTTAATGAAGGTATAAAATGAAGAAATATCAAGCATTGTTTGTTCATCAAAATTTTCCTGCTCAATATAAGCATTTAGCCCCTAAATTAGCTGCATTAGATAATTTTGATGTTACTGCATTGTCAATGAAACACAATGAAGATTTATATGGTGTAAATGAAATTATTTATGAAGTTAAAAGATCGTCTACAGAAAATATACACAAACTCTCTGCAGAGTTTGAAACTAAAATTTTAAGAGCTGAAGGATGTGCTAATAAGTGTCATGAACTTAAAAAAGACGGATATTATCCTGATATAATTATTGGTCACACAGGTTGGGGTGAACTTATGTTTTTAAAAGAGGTTTGGCCTAACACTAAATATTTATCGTATGTTGAATTTTTTTATAATCTAGAAAATAGTGATATCGATTTTGATCCTGATGTATTTATGGATAAAACAACCCATACAAGAAGAAAGCTAATAGCAAGAACCTCTGCACTTCTATCTCAATACTTTGTAAGTGAGAAAATGATAACACCTATGCATTTTCAAAAAAGTACTTTTCCCGAGATACTAAGAAATAATATTGAAGTGATACATGAAGGGCTAGATACTAATATTTTAAAACCAAATCAAAACTCTTTTGTAAATATCGATGGTCAAAGATTTACAAGTGATGATAAAATTGTCTTATTTATCTCCAGAAGTTTAGAGCCTTATAGAGGTTACCATAGCTTTATTAGATCTATTCCGGGAATATTAGAAAAACATCCAGATACAAAATTTATAATTATTGGGGGTGATCAAAAGGGTTACGGAGCTGACCCTGAAAAGGGAACAACACATAGGGATAATTTTTTTAATGAAATAAAAGATAAAGTGGATACTAAAAATATTTTCTTTTTAGGCCTTATTAATTACCCTGCAATTATTGCTTGTTATCAAATTTCAACTGTACATGTGTATTTGACTTATCCATTTGTTCTTTCATGGTCTATGTTGGAATCAATGTCATGTGGTGGATTAATTGTTGGTTCAAATACTGGACCAGTTTCTGAGGTAATTGTTGATAAAAAGAATGGATATCTTGTTGATTTCTTTGACTATTCTGATATTTCGTCTACTGTAAATAAGGTATTGGATAATCCAAAAAAACATTCTCATATTAAAGAAAATGCTCGGCAGACTATTATTAATAATTATGATCTTGATAAAGTTTGTATCCCTAAACAAATTGATTTGATTAAAAGTATTTTGGGTAATGATTAATGGTTATAGATGAAATTTTCTCAGATGTTTTTATTATTAAAAATGATATTCATAAGGATGGAAGAGGTACGTTTCAAGAAACTTACAACAAAGACCTTTTTGTAAAGAATGGTTTTAAAGATAATTTTATTCAAGATAATTTATCTTTTTCAGAAAATAAAGGTACTATTAGAGGATTGCATTTTCAAAAAGGAGAGTTTGCTCAGTCGAAGCTTATATATGTCCTTAAAGGTAAAATTTTGGATATTTTTGTTGATATTAGAAAATCATCAAAAAACTTCGGTAAATATTTTTCTATAGAGATCTCAGCAGAAACAGGTTTTCTTTATGTGCCTAAGGGTTTTGCTCATGGTTTTTGTACTCTTGAGAGTAAAACATCAGTATTATATAAAGTTGACAACTTTTATAATAAAGAAAATGAAAGTGGTTTAAATTGGAAAGATCCTTATTTAAAAATTAAATGGCCTTCATTTAAGGATTATTATTTATCAGAAAAGGATAAATCACTCCCTTTCCTTGAAGATTTAGATGAGGATTTATAATAATTTTGAAGTATAAAAATACATATTTTGTTACTGGTGGTTGTGGTTTTATTGGATCTGCACTTATTCGAAAACTGTTAAAGGATAAGAATAATCTCGTTATAAATATAGATAAGCTATCTTATGCCTCAAACATTAATGCCGTTGAAAATAAACGAGATGACTCATATATTTTTATAAAAGACAATATAACAAACAAAAGTCAAATTAAAAAAATCATGGATAAATATAATCCTAATTTTATTATTCACTTAGCAGCAGAGTCACATGTAGATAGATCAATAGATGATCCTTCATCCTTTATTGAGAGTAACATTATAGGTACTTATACACTCTTGAATGAATGCTATAATTATTGGAAAAAATTAAATCATAAAAATAAGCTTAAGTTTAAGTTTTTGTTAGTTTCAACAGATGAGGTATACGGTTCTACTTTAGACTCTTTTACTGAAGAAAGCCCTATGAGACCAAATAGTCCCTACGCAGCATCTAAGGCATCTGCAGACTTATTGGCAAGATCTTGGTTTAAAACATATGATTTTCCTATTTTAACTACAAATTGTTCAAATAATTATGGAAAATGGCAGTTTCCTGAAAAATTGATCCCGTTAGTTATAAAAAAGTGCCTGGAAGATGAACAAATTCCAGTATATGGTAAGGGTGATCAAGAGAGAGATTGGCTATATGTCGAAGATCATATTGATGGACTACTGAAAGTTTTAAATAATGGTAAATATGGTCAAACATATAATATTGCATCTACAAAAGAGATAAAAAATTTAGATTTGGTAGAATTAATATGTCTCATTTTGGATGAAATGATCCCAAATCAAAAGAAAAAATACTCGGAATTAATTACTTTTGTTGAAGACCGACCTGGTCATGATTTTAGATACTCAATGAATATAGATAAAATTAAAAAAGAAATTAATTGGAAGGCTAGTACAAAACTAGATGAAGGTTTAAGAGAGACTATTTCTTGGTATTTAGATAATAAAGAATGGCTTCTTGACCCATTAAGTAATTATAAGGGCCAAAGGTTAGGTAAATTAAAAAAATGATTATTTTAATTATTGGATCATCTGGTCAACTTGGTTCAGAATTTTTTCATATACAAAAACAATCAAAAGTAAAATTTATCTCACCCAGTTCTTTGCAACTTGACATCACTGATATAAATTCAGTGCAGCGTTTTTTCAAAAAAAACTCCTTTGATATAGTTTTAAATTTTTCTGGTTATACTGATGTTGAGAATGCTGAAAATGAATTTAATAAAGCAAATAAAATCAATAACTTAGGTGTTAAAAATATCACTGATGTATGTAATTCGTATAAAACTTTCTTATTACATATTTCTACAGATTATGTTTTTGGTTATAATCAAAAAGGCCCGTTTAGAGAGAGCAATAAAACATCGCCAATTAATAAATATGGATACTCAAAAGACTTAGGTGAAAAATATATTATTGAATACTCAAATAATGCCTTAATTATTAGAGTGGCTTCTTTATTTGGTTTGTATGGAAAAAATTTTCTTAAAAATTTTATAAATATTTTAATTGATCAGAAAAAGATTCACATTATTTATGATCAATTAATTTCTATTACTTATAGTTATGATTTAGTAATGTTTATATTAAAATTTATCGAAAATTATAAAATATATAAAAACTCTAATTATAATAATGTGGAAATATTTCACATAGTTAATGAGGGTTTCACAACTTGGTTTGATGTAGTAAGTGTTATTGCAGATGAGATAGAAATATTTAATTCTGACTTGGTGCCTATAAAAATAAACAAAATTAAATCTGATGATTGGCCAAGTAAAGTAAAAAGACCTCAAGACTCAAGGTTAATATTAACAGATTTTAAAAAATTAGAATTCTTTTTTGCAATGCCTCGCTGGGAAGAATCTCTTAGAAGTGTGAGTAAGAAATACTTAGAAGGATTGAATTATGAATAAAAATTATAAAGGTATTATCTTGGCAGGAGGAAAGGGTACTAGGTTATCACCTTTAACAAAAGTTATTTCTAAACAATTATTGCCTGTTTATGACAAGCCTATGATTTTTTATCCAATTGAAACATTAGTAAGGTCAGGTATTAAGGAAATTTTAATAATTACTACCCCTGAAGATAGAGATATTTTTAAAAGCTTAATTGGTGATGGATCCATTTTTGACTGTAGTATAACCTTTTCAGTTCAAGAAAAACCAGAGGGTATTGCTCAAGCATTTTTAATTGCTGAGAATTGGCTTTTAGACTCACCATCAGTACTGATTTTAGGTGATAATATTTTTCTAAAAGGGGATATTTCGAATCTTATTAAAAAATCACTAATCAGTAATGAGGGTGCAACAATTTTTGCTTATAATGTTGATGATCCATCTAGATATGGTGTTGTTAATTTTAATTCCAATAGAAAAGTTCTAAACATTGACGAGAAACCATTAAATCCTAAAAGTAATTGGGCAGTAACTGGTCTTTATATATATAATAATGCTGCTGTTAAGGAAGTTAGAAACTTAAAGCCATCAAAAAGGGGTGAGTTAGAAATTACCGACCTCAATAATATATTTTTAAAAAAATATGATATGAATGTGGTCTTTTTACCTAAGGATTCGTATTGGTTAGATGCAGGAACGATAGATTCTCTTCTAGAGGCAGGAAATTTAGTCAAGAATATAAAAGACAAGGGTAATATTCATTAATTATTCTCTAAGAGCGGTTTGAGATAATTTAGTAATTGGATTAAATAAATAACTTAATACTGTTCTTTTTTGGCTTATAATTGAAACAGAGGCCTGCATTCCACTTTTAATTGTAATTTCATTTAATCTCTCAGCCTCTTTGTCATCCACTTCTATTATTGCTGTGTAATAAGGAATATTATTTTCATCAATACTTGTACTTGCTGAGACTGTTTTGACTATGCCATCAAACTGCCCGTATATTGACATATCATAAGAGGTAAAGGCTATTTTGGCTTTTAGGTTTGGAGCTACGAATGCAATATCTTTTGTTTGGACCAATGCCTTAAGCCTTAAATTAGCATTTTCCGGAACCACTTCTGCTAATGTTGTCCCTGTATTAACAACTTGGCCAATATTCTTAGCTTCAACTAAGCTTACAACACCAGTCACAGATGACTTAATTTCTGAATATTCATAATTAGTTTTTGCAATATTTAGTCTTTTTTCCGAATCTATTAATAAAAGTTTTTCATCAATCACTCTCATTTGAGATTCTGCACCTTTTTGAAAAAGATCCTCTAAAATTTTAACCTTTTCTCTTCTAGCTTCAACTTCAGACAGTGTTGCTAGATAATTTTCATAATGAGTTGATCTTGCAATATGGAACAATACATCACCTTTGTTTATTTCGTCGCCTAATTTTATATTCACAGTTTCAATAGGCCCTGTTAAATTTGTTTGTATTAAATGAACTTGGGACTCAGGTGTGACTTCTCCATTAGCAACTACAACTTGATTAATTTCTGATATTGCGGCCCATATTACCATTATAACAGTAAAAATTGATATTACCCATAACAATACAAAAGACTTTCTTGTCTCTTCAACATTTGCTTCAGTTATTAGATCAAAAGTTTCTTTAAATGAAAAACTTTTAAAGATATTTAAAGATAATTTAGGAAAATTTTTTAAAAATTTTTTCATTATACACCTTTTAATTTGGGCTGCTTTTAATTATCTCATTTGTTGGTCCAAAGTTAGCAATTTTACCATTTAAAATTACCGCAATTTTATCTACTTGTGTAAGGATATTAATCTTATGAGATGAAATTATAATTGTTGGATTTTGGTCGAGAGAGTAAAGATTCTTTATAACATTTAATTCATTTTCTGCATCCATAGAACTTGTAGGTTCATCAAGAACTAAAATTTTAGGCTTTTTTATAATTGCCCTAGCTAGTGATATCGATTGTCTTTGTCCTCCAGATAGATTAATGCCGTTCTCTCTAAGTCTATAATTATATCCACCTGGGAGTTTTGTTATAAACTCATGCGCTAAGGATTGTTTAGCGGCAAAAATAACATCATCTTCTGTTGCGTTATCAAGACTAGTGGCAATATTTTCGTATATAGTTCCTGAGAACAATTGTATGTTTTGTGGACAATAGCCAATTTCATTCCTAAGGATTTCAGAGGGGATATTATGAATATCGTAACCTGCTATTTTAACCATTCCTATCTCAGATAAATGGTAACCAATTATATTTCTTATAAGTGAGGACTTGCCAGATCCTAAATTACCAACTAAACCAAGCTTTTCACCTGACTTAAGTGAAAATGAGATGTCGTCTAGAACTTTTACTTCATCAAATTTGAAAGTAAGGCTTTTTAATTCAATGTCGCCATTATCTATTTTAACGCCCATCATATCTTTTGATTCTTTGTCTCTAGCCTCAGTTTTCATTAAAATATCAACTTTTCTATATGCTGATAGGGCCCCATTTGCCCTAGTTAAGAGTTGAGAAGCTTGCACCAAAGGTGATAAAGTTCTTCCTGATAGAATTATACATGCAATTAATGCTCCTTGTGTAATATCAAGAGAAGATATAAGTATCACTCCATAAACAATTATGCCTACTTGACTCAGCTGCAATGCTGATTGTCCAAAAGTAACGGCAAAATTAGATGCTATTTTAGTAAGTATTGAAGCATTATTTTGCTCTTCAACTGAATTAGTCCATCTCTTTTTTAAAAATTCTCCACCAGCAACAGTTCTGACGCTTTCAAGATTTTGTGTCAATTCAGACAAAACACGGGCTTTCCCTTGTTTAAGTTTTAAATCTTGCTCAGAAAACCTTTTTAAAACAGGTTGAACTAAAAATGAGGTAAGTAATACTAATGGAACTATCAAAATCGGTACCAAAGCAAGAGGCCCAGCAATTGCATAAATTACTCCTAAAAATAAAAACATAAAAGGTATGTCAACAATAGCCATTAGACTTGCAGAGGTGAAAAATTCTCTGACAGAGTCAAATTCTCTTATTGAACTTGTAACTTCTGCAGGGGATTCAATAATTTTTTCATCATGACTTAACAACTTATTAATAAGTTTATTACTAACAGTTTGATCTATATTTTTACTAGCTACATCAGAAAAATAGGATCTAATTATTTTTAAAATAAAATCAAAAAAAATAACAACTAGCATTCCAATGGTAAGGGCTATTAATGAATTCATTGCATTATTAGGCAAGACTCGATCGTAGACAGTCATTATATAAAAAGCACTTACAAAACCAAAAATATTAATGAAAATTGATGCAGTAAGGACCTGTATGTAAATTGATTTATTTTCGATAACTGAACCAAGAAACCAGTGATCTTTTAGTGAAGTTATCTTTTTCTCAGTTTTTTCATTTGAATTCATAGCGATATCTTCATTTCATTTATTAATAATTGGTTTTGATGCAAAAATTGATAGTAACCATTAAGCAAATCAAACTCAGTTTCGAGTAGCATTTTTAATTGATTTATTTCATTCTCATAAGCATCTAAAAGATTTATCGGGGAAAATCCAGTTAATAAAATTCTATCTTGAATAATCTTCCTTTGTCTTTGTGTGTCAATAAAGGCTACTTGAAGCTTATCGATTGTTTTATTAGCACTATCAATAATTGTAATAAGTTCATTACTTTTATTTTTACTATCTTTTTTTACTATATCTATTTCAAACTTCGACGCTCTAGATCTAGCCTTTTGAGCTTGAATATCTGCCCATCCTTTACCAAAATTAAAAATAGGCATCGATAAATATATGCCGCCTCTTATGTCATTATCGTTTGAATTTTTATTAATATCATACTCAGTATACCTTGCTTTTAGTCCTAACTGAGGCAAATAGTCACTTCTAGTAATTTTTACATTTTCTAGGCTAGCTAAGTATTCATTTTCTTTAATATCTAAATCAAAAGAGTCCTTAACACGAAGGTTACCGTCTATGTTAATGAAAATATTTGGAAAACCTTGAAAAAAGTATTCAATACCAAAAAAATTTTCATAATTTGCTACATAAGTTCGTGTATTTGCTTCAATTCTAAAAATCGTTGATTGAAGTTTATTTAATCTTGTAATAAATAGCGCATACTCAGCAGGATCCAATGTGCCAGCTTTAGCTCTAGTTTCCATTTTTTCTTTAAAAGGAAGTATTTCTTCTAATAGTTTTTGAGCGTGATTATATAAATAAGTATAAATTGAAGCTGATATAAATATATTGCTAGACTCAACAATCAACTCAGATAGTGTTGCTCTTTTCTTAACAATAGAATTATTCCTTTCTATTCTTGCAAGTTTTACCTGACTATTAACTTTACCTCCAGTATAAAGTGGTTGTCTTATTTCAGCTACAGCATCGAAACTGTCATCTTGTCTTTTTCTGATTGAAGTAAAGTCATCAATTTTCCTATCAAGCACCTCATCATTTACAATGCTTCCTGATATTGTTGGAAATCTTGAACGAACAGCACTTGTTAATAAAAAATCTTTTTCTTTTTCAGTTGCAACAGCAAATGTGTATTCTGGTTGGCTAAAAACATATTCTCTTAAAAATGATGTATAGCTTTCTTCTGAAAGTTTTTTTTCTGAATAGTTAACAGAATTAAATGAAACACTTGAAACAGTAGGTGTATCAATATCCTTAGAGAATGAACTATTGCCTAAGAAAATAAAGAGAAATAAAAAACTTATTATTTTTGAAAAATAAGACATTATAATTAAAAAATGAAAGAATTTTAGTTCTTTTTATTCTTTCCCTTAGATGGCTTTTTTGTACTTTCTCCATTAGAAACTGACTTTTCATCAGGATCATCAGCAGTAGATAACTTATTTGAAATTTCTTGAGCTGCCTGCGATATTGAATTAATTACATTTGATACTTGGCTGCCGGGTATCTCAAGACTTCCATTGCTTTGAAGTTCTCCTCTTGGATTAACTATTGCTGTTTCAAGTCTTAATATACCATTTGAAAAAGTCACGTTGGTTATTTTTTCAATTAACATTTTTTCCTCCACATTCTGTATAGTAGTTATTTATATAGGGTTTGTTTTTTTATTTACAAGTGATCAAAGCTATTATCTAGATTTAATCCAATATAAACTTATAAATAGATTCTAATATGGCATATAGGTTTAAATATTTTTTTTGAGTGTGGTGGGCGCGGCTGGGTTTGAACCAGCGACCCCTACGATGTCACCGTAGTGCTCTACCGCTGAGCTACGCGCCCTAAATAGCTTCAATAGTATCTATTAAGTCAGATAATTCTTCTTCGTAATTTTTCCACCTAAGAACAGAGTTATTATGTATTTTTTTCTTTACTTCATGATTGCTTGCAGTTCTAGCTATTTTTTTGTTCAAGTCAAAACGTTCAGCATCTTTTTTATATTTTAAATTACAAAAATTATACAACTTTTTTGTTTCTTCTTTTGGATTCTCAATGAAGTCTTCATAAATTAAATGATGAATATCATTTGGAAATTTTGTTTTCCAATATAACATCATCCTTTTATAATCATTGTAATAATTAGCTAGATTTTTTAAATCAAAAGAATATTTAAAGTCTTCCGAAAATTTTAATAAAAAAATTGACCAACAGTTGTCATAGGGATTTCTCTCAGTACTGATAATTTTACAATCAGGAAAAATTAGTTTTAATAATCCAATATGAACAAAATTAGATGGCATTTTATCAGTAAATTTCTTTTTTATTTTCGGGTTTATTTCTTTAACAACGTTGATATAATTTTTTCCTATATCTTCTAAATCAATCTTGGTAAATTTAGAAATATTATACGGCCAGTTAATGCCTTCAATTTTTCTCTTGGTTATAAGTCTGTCCATTGTAACTAATTCACCCATTTCATCAACTTCCTCACTGTTACCTAATACTTTTTCAATCATAGTGGTACCCGATCTAGGCATTCCAACGATAAAAATAGGCGAATATTCATTTTTTAAATTTATTCTATTTTTGTGAAGAATATTAAATTCGCTTGGTGTGGTTTCTAGAATTTTTTTAATATCATTTGTGTATGTAATTTTTTGATTAATTATTTGATTTGCAAATTTACTATACTTGAAGGCTTTCTTATAATTCTTATTTTTATCATAAATAAAGCTTGTACCGTATGCTATTAACATTTTATTATTATCATCAATATTTGTGTCTAATAATTTTTCCATTTTCAAAAATAAAGGATCGTCGGTTTCTATAAGTCCTGTTGTGCATAAATGTCTAAAAGCAGCATAATATTCATTATTAATATCTAAGCTTTTTCTATAGTACTCGCTAGCCTTTTTTGTTTCCCCAGCTTCACCTAATGCTATACCAATATTATTGTAGACTTCTGCATTATTATCATTAAATTTTAAAGCCAATTTATAGTTTTCAATTGCTTTTTTACTGTCACCTAATTCTTGAAGCATAGCCCCATAATTGATATAATTTTTAAAAATAATATTTTTTTTATTTTCAGGAATTTTCTTATTTTCATAATAATTCTTTGTTTTTAAATAATACTCCTTAGCAATCTTATAAGATTGTATCTTATGGTAAGCCAAAGCTATATTTGCTAAGGGGTCAATAAACTCTTTTTTTTGGTTTATGGCTTTTTTAAAATAATTAATACTTTCTTCAAATTTATTTAAAATACCTAAAAGTACACCATAACTATTGTTGATTTCAGGATTGTTAGGCTCAATTTTTAAAGCTTGATAGATAGAATTTGATGCATTTTCATAATCTCCTAAGTCTCTATAAATAATCCCTTTTAAAAAGTAGGGGGTTATATTTTTAGAGTCTAATACTAAAGCATTATTAAGAAATTCAATTGCTTCTAATTTTTTTTTATCATTGAAAAAAATTTTTGCTGCAGTAATAAAATATTCTTTCATAGGAAATTCAGTATTCAAAATTTTTAAAATATATTTTTTTGCGTCTTTAATTTTATTTTGATCAAAATATAAAACTGATAAATTATGATTTGCATCTGGATGATGGTCATCAATACTTATAATTTCTTTATATAAAGATTCTGCTAATTCAAATTGATTTGTCCTATGAGCATTTATTGCCTTGTTAAGCATTTCTCTCATTTGTTGAGATTCATTCATTGCAAAACCCCTGCCAAGTAGACCTTAGTTTAGATTTAAAGTCTTCGGTAAAATTAATAGGTCTCATAATTGAAGATTTTAAAAACTTATTCCTTATCTTTTCTTTTTTAACATATTTACTATCAAAGTTTCTTCTAAAATTTTTAGCTAATTTTAGATACTCTTTTTTATCTTTAGCAATAAAATCATCTAAATTAGAGTTCTTTAAAATATTAGCACTATTTCTTTGAAAAAATGAGCGTCCTTCCATTGTAATTACAGGTGTTCCCATAAATAAAGACTCACAAGTTGTTGTACCTCCCGGATAAGGAAAAGTATCTAGTATAACATCTATATTATTATATGATGCCAAATAGTCATTTCTTGATGCACCATATTCAAATATTAATCTTTTTTCCTTAATACCTGACATGGTAAAAAAATTTATAATTTCTCCTTTAATTTTTTGATCTCTATAAAAGTCTGATTTTAATAATAATTTAGATGATGGAATTTCATTTAATATTTTTTCCCATATATTTAATACTTCCGAGTTTATTTTTCTTATATTTCCAAAGTTACCAAATATTATCGAGTCTAGATTTCTATTGATAATTTTGAAATTTCTCTCCCCAGGGTTTGAAAAGCAATAATAACTGTCATTAAGTCTTAGCGGCTTTTCAACAAAGAACTTTTCTTCACCCTTAGGAATAGAAATATGATCACAAATAATGTAATCAATTTCATAAATTCCAGTTGTTTCGCTAAAACCAAGCCATGTCATTTGAATAGGAGCTGGTTTTGTTTTCATTATGGATAAACAGTTTTTTGCGGTGTGACCAGATAAATCAATTAGAATATCAATTTGATCTTTTCTAATTAAATTAATTTTATCAATTTCATTTAAATTATTTATATTCTTAAATTCAGAAAAATATTTTTTTAATCTCTCAGTTACCTGATCTTCTTTTCCATGATTATAATAAGCAAAACTATTAAAATTTTTATCATTAAAATTTTTAATAAAGTCCTCTAGAAAAAAAGATACTGGATGTTCATATAAATCACCTGATATAAAACCAACATTTAATTTTTTATCTAATTTTTTTTCTATACTATTAAATGAATTACTAAGATCAATCGAATGAATTTTTTTTGAAAGATTTTTAATAGTATTAAATACCATTTCTTTATCTTCGCTTTTAAAATAGGCCATGTTCATTATGTAGTTTGAAATATAACCATTATTTTCTAAAGACTCGTTGATAGCCTTATCAATAAAATCTAAGCTTTTTTTATAATCTCTTTTAATTGAGTAAATTTCACCCAAATTATTATAGATGCTACTTTTTCTTGACCCCTCAACCTCTAAGGCTTTTTTGTAATATTCCTCTGACTTATTTATATCAAAAAGCTTTCTATAAATATGTGCATAGGCAGTAAAAATATTCGCTTTATCATTTTCATTAATGCTTTTTTCTTCTATTTTATTTAGAATTTCTATAGCCTCTTTTTGGTTATTGTTTTCAAGATAAGCTAGTGATAAATGAATGTGGATTTGTAAAATTTTAGGACTTAATTCAATGGCTTTTTTTAGAGATGTTATTGAGTCTTTATACTTTCCTGCGTTTCTTTGCAGGTTCCCTAAATTATTTAAGTAAATTGCTAAATTATTATTTTTTGAAAATTTAATTGCTTTTTTAAATTCTCTTTCAGCTCGATAAAAATCTTTTTTAGCTGCATAACACGAGCCCAATGTATCTAAACTCGGTGAGAATTCAGGATTTTTAATTAAAGAAATTTTTGCATAAGATATAGCTTCTTCAATTTTACCTTGTTTTCTTAATATATCAGCAAGAAGTCTATTTGCTTCGGGGTTTTTATTATCAATGTTAATTGCTTTTAGTAAGGCTTTTTTTGACTCATCAAGTTTATTTAATAAATTATAAAACATTCCCAAGAAAATCCATGATGTCTGACTTTCAGGAAAATCTATAACTAAATTTGATATTTTCGAATTTAGGTTATTATAATCTCTCTTGTCAAAATAACTTAAAATTTGATTAACTGTTTCATTGTCTGGATGTTTTATTGATGTCATTAAAGTATAATAATATAAAAATTATTCAGAATTTCTAGGCTAATTTTTTGGTATTGGAAAATCTATCCAACCTGTAATAATATATTTATCAGAAAAAACCTCGCCACCACGATGTGCGTGAGTCCATTCTGCAGGCCATATAAGTGTTCGTCCTATCTTTGGTCTTATAGAAATATCGTAGTGAAGAAAATCAGTAGTACCGCCTTGCTCAACAGTATTTAAATATGTCATCCAAGCAAAGATTCTAGGTGAATGGTTTAGATTGGAGCGTTCACAGTGCCAAGCTTTAAAATGACCACCCTTTTCGTACTTTTGTATATTGAAAACACCAATATTAAATGAATTATACATTTTCTCTAGGAAAACCCAATCCTTACAATAATCTTTGAAGCATGTATTTAAATTGGTAAAGTAATCTTGTAGAAATTTATTTTCTTTTTTATTAATTTCTGTAGGGCGAACTGCCAAGTCTATACTTTTTTTTGCATTAAAATCTTCAAGGCCTGAACCAGTTACTCCCCTTATGTGATTTTTATTATTCTGATTGAAATAATTTATAATTTTAATAAATAATTCTTCATTATGCATATCCCAACATCCAATAAAGTTATTATTTTTTGGCCCAGCAACTTTTTGTTTTTGAATACTCATTTTAAAATATTGATATTAAATTCCCCTAGTTGTTCATCTTTTTTAAGCTCAATTAATCCATAAATTTTTCTTTCAAGATTAATCTTATCTATAAATTTTCCAAGCTTTGCAAATGTAATAATCAGATTATTATATATTCTCTCGCTTTCGGGAAATTTTATTATTCCCTTCATGAGTATTTTTTCGGCAATAAGATTTTTTTCTAATCTTAAATATATTGAGGATAAGGAAATATAATTAATTTCACTAGGATTCAGATCAAAAGCCTTCAGATAAAATTTTTCAGCATCCTCCAGCATTGATTGTTTTTGAAAAATGTAAGCAATATTCTGAATAGCTTTTTCATTTGTTTTATTAATTTCAATTATTTTTAAAAGAATATTTTTTGCTTTATCGAATTTATTTATTTTAAAAAAAACATCACTATAATTAAGAAGTAAAGTTTCATTTTCTGGGAATTTTAAAATAGCTTTTTCATATAATTTTAATGCTTCTTCATAATCACTTTTTTCAAGCTCAACAGCTAAGTTTATATATATTAGAGGGTTATTATCATCTATATTTAAGTATTTTATATAGGCATTTACAATCTCTTCTGAAAAAATATTGTCTTGTTTGATTCTATTTTTTTTTGATAAAGATGTAGCTAAGGATATCCATCCTAGACCATCGTTTGGACGAAATTTAGAGTATTCTCTAGATTTGAAAATTATTTCATTAATAACTGAAAGATTATTTTCTTCAGAAAAATTTTCAGTTAAAAATTTTTTAATTTCCTCTATTTTTAATTCTTTTTTAGTCAAAACTACCTTTATATGTTTTATATGTTTAGTTAAATATTCTTAATTTAAATAGTATTTTAATACAATTTTAAATAATCTATATATTTAAATTGTGTTTTATTAAATATAACTGTTTGATTTTTGTAAATGAAGTTGGGGAGTTGAATGAATTTCTTTAAGCCTTTTAGTCGTTTTTATTTTAACGGTGGTGATAATATTAAAAAATTTATCAAAGAAGAATTAGGCAAATACGCGCCTAATGAGAAAGAATCAATGATTTATGCTGCCGATAATATGATTCTTATTGGGAAAATAGCTGGATTTCTTGGTGAAGATAAATTTGCTAGTCTTGCTAATCGGTTTTTTTCTGATGATCCATTACACTCATCTATAATATGGAGAATTCATATTTTAGCTTGGGCAATAGAGACTTGCAAAAACCTTGAAGGTGATTTGATAGAGTTTGGCTGCTATGACGCAAAAGTTGCAGAATTTTTGATTGAATATAATGAAATTAAAAATTTTAAAAAATCTTTCTATCTTTATGATGTCTTTGATAATCCTCCAGTAGGAAAGGGTGAAAAACACTCAGAAAATTTATTTTCAGAGGTAAAAGAGAGATTAAAAAAGTATGATTTTGTTAAAGTTGTTCCTGGCTTACTTCCTGATAGCTTTAAAGACAATATTCCAGATAAAATATCATTTGTTCATTTAGATCTAAATTCTGCAAATACAGAGATTTCACTATTAAAATTATTTTTTGACAGAGTAGTCTCTGGGGGTATTATTGTTCTAGATGATTTTGGAACTATGTTTTATGAGGAACAATATTTTAATGAAAAGAAATTTTTTTCTGATTTAGGTTATTCTGTACTAGAGCTTCCTACAGGAGGAGGGATGGTAATTAAAAGATAAAATTATTTTCTGATAAAATTATCGAATTCTCTCCAAAATCTTCTTCTATGTTTGTCTTTTTCCATGAATATTTCATGCTCACAATTATTAAAATCAATCATTATTGAGTTTTTTAACCTCTTAGACATTTCAGAAATCTTTTTCGAATAAACTACCCTATCTTTTATACTATTAATAATAAGAATTTTTAAACTTATATTTTCTGCCCAGTTTTTTTCTCTAATAACCTTAAATCTTTTATTTACAGCATTTGCAAAGCTATTTGTTACTCCCCAAAGCCTAATAGATGGTCTTTTTTTAACAAGCATCTGTGTTCTTATATACCTGTTTCGATCAGTAGTTAGGTCATTTTCTTCAAAAGGAGTTTCTTTACCCATGTTTGGTTTTGATCCAATTAAATAATCTGTATCTTTTTTAAAAAAATTCATCAAAGAAGATGCAGTTCTTAAAAATTGTTCATTTTTAAAACCAAGCATTGGTGCTGAGAGAACACCATAGGCAAATTTTGTTGGTTGATTATGAAAGGCTGAGAGCATTAAACAGCCACCCATAGAGTGGCCTATACCAATTAATGGTTTAGGAAAGAATGGATCAATTATTTCTTCTAGAATTTTTTCTAAATCTCTATCATGTCTTTTAAAATCAGTTATAAAAGATTTGTTGATATCAGCTATCATCCTTTCGGACATACCTTGACCCCGCCAATCGAAACAAATGACTGAAAATCCTCTATCTATAAATTCTTGAATAGTTTCATAATATTTTTCTATAAATTCATTATGCCCTTGCTGAAGAAAAATTGTACCAGTACTTTTTTCTTTTTTCTTAAGCCAATGACATACTCTTATTTTAATACCATCATCCATATTTACAAAATATGATTTAATGCCTTCAGGAGCTTTATAATAATCTAATTCGAGATAAGGTGCTTTTTGATATTTTGATAAATTAAATTCTTCCATAATCATCCTCAATACGAACAATATCTTCTTCTTTAATATCTTCGCCTAGTTGAATCTCAATAAAGATTAACTCTTGATTACCTGTATTTTCAATTCTATGAAGAGTATTTTTAGGTATGTATATATTATTATCATCTTCAAGATCGTATTCTCTTTCACCAACTGTAACTCTACAATTACCTTTAATAATCTGCCAAAACTCTGCTCTATTTTGATGTTTTTGAAGTGATAATTTTGCATTCACTGATACCTTTATTTCTTTAATTTGATAACCTAGATTTTTTGCAATGACATGATAATTACCCCAAGGTCTTTGTTCTATATCTCCTAAGTAATTTTTAGTTAGATCGCTACTACTCTCTATTTTTTTCTCACCACCAATTCCGAACTCTAAATTTACTTTTAATTTTTTACAAACCTCAGCCTCTCTAATATTTTTGATATTACTTCTGTCTCCACCATTACAATAACAAATTGATTTATCTGGATTTTTGTTAACAAATTCTTCAATTGCTATGCTGCTACTAGGCTCGCTTGAAGTTTGAATAATAACTTCTGAAGTGCTTTTAAATTCTTCAAGAATTTCTTTACGCTGATTTTGGTTCATAAAGGGCTTACCCTTTTTTTTGATAAGCCAGTCATCATTATTTAAAAGAACTATTACTTTATCAGCTAATTTACTTGCATCTTGGAACATTCTTAAATGACCAACATGAACAGGGTCAAAACCACCACTTACTATTGCAAAATCATATTTTTTTTTCATTTTTTAACCATAAACAAAATATGTTATTAAATTTTAACTAAAAATTCTAACTAATATTGACATATTTGTGTTATCAATCTAGCTTCGCGACACAAATTGGAAAAATACAATGAAAGTTAGAAATTCTTTAAAATCGCTTAAGGG
>MDSV01244476.1_pt1 | contig 27031 bp, 16 predicted proteins | sample 810851 | NCBI WGS metagenome assembly MDSV01 (sample SAMN05326640, study PRJNA326480) | marine metagenome | isolation source: seawater | place: Atlantic Ocean: North East | collected 2012 | reverse complement strand
GACGCGCGCGGTGAGGCGGCGAGACGCGAAGGTGCGGGACACGAGGTCGCGCGCGGGGGCTTTGACGTGCGGTGCGGCGTGAGGCGCACGTGCGAGTGGCGCCGCTGCTCAGCCCTTCGCGAAAAAGCACTTCAAAACCAACCTCGTTCAAACGGGCGAAACCGGACACATGGCCGCTTCGCGTTTCCCGAGCCGAGACGCGTCTTCGAACCGGCGCTCGCCTCGACGTCTTCCGAGGAGGACGCGCGGTGACGAGTGCGAAAATTTTCCGGACCCGAACGCCAGTCTGCGAAAAGAGTCGCGAAGCGTTTTTTTCCCTCTCGCTGAGACGCCGACGCGGACGCCCGCTACCTGCCCTCGCCGCCCCCGACCCCCCCGTCCATGTCCTCCTCGGCGGAGGTCGCCCCTCCCCCGAACGCACTCTTGAGCGCCACCTTCGCGCGCAGCGCCTGCCTCTGCTCGTCCAGCACGATCTGCCCCAGCTTGAGCCGGTCCATCAGGCCGTGGCTGGTGGACATGGCCGCGTTGCGGCACGACACGAGTTTCCGCAGGTCGCCCTCCGTGGACGTCGGCGCGACTTGCAGGCACGCGAAGGACAGACGTTCGGCGAGCTGAAGCTCGCTGTGGTTCACCTGCTCGTCCACCACCGGCCTGAGCCAGTCCGCGGCGTCCATCTCCAGGGGAAGCGATTTATCCGCCAGGTCGTCGAGAGTGATGCTGGGCCCGTCCACCCACGCCATCGCGCGACGCAGGTTGCCCACCTCGGCGTGCCCCCACTCCACCTCGTCCGTCACGCCGGAGATGTCCCACAGGCTTTCGGGGGTGGTCGCTGCGTCCGATGCCACGAGCGCGTCGGACGATCCGGGACCCGAAGCGTCGTCCGAGTCCGACGCCTCCGTCGCCTCCGACGCCTCTGCCGCCGCGTCCGTCAGCAGCCGGTCCGCGAGCGTCGCGACGTCGTTCGCCGCCGAGTCTATGAACTCGACGAGCGCCTCCACCTCCGCCATCTCGTCGTCGCTGGGCGTGTACGCCAGCGTCCCGGCGGCGCCCATTGTGGGCACCGCGGTGAAGCGCGCGCGCACGTACGGGTCGGACTCGACCACGTCCGACATGGCGACCCGCGACTCGCCTACGATGACCACCTTGGCGCCGACGTCCTCGCGGACAACCTCTTCCACGCGCACCAGCGACGCGACTTGGTTGATGCGCAGACCCTCCTCGCCCGCGGAGGGAGGGTGGAACGTGAGGTGCGCGAACAGCCCGCCGGTCTTCGCGGTAACCTCGTCCAGGAGCGCGAGGAACCGCGCCTCGTACAGGTGCAGAACCTGCGTCGAGCCGGGGAGGAGCACCTCCTCCATCGGGAAGAGCATCGCGGGGAGCACCACGGGCTTCTCCTCGACCTCGGGGGGCATGCGGAGCTCGCCGGTGTAGTCGCGCGCGGGGGGCTCGATGTCGTCGCTCGCAGCGCCGGCGGCGACGCGCGCGCCTCTTGCACGGGTGCAGGCGCCACCGAGCGCGAGACGACGACGGCTGGAACACGACACAGCCTCGCCGACGGTTCCGACGGGAAAAGCCGCCGCCGCGCGCGCGCGTCCTCGTGAGGTGCGAGTGGGGAGGCGGCGCGCGCCGGGCGCGGGGCGGGAGAAGGTCACGCGCGCGACCATCGCGTTCGCCGAGGTGGTCATCATGGGGCAGCGCGCCTGGGACTGGTAGTGCAGCGTTCGAGGCTGGCCGAATGGATAGACTCCAGTTTCCGGCACTGTCGACGTGTTCGACGTGGCAAACTGTCAAATAGATGTTGTTTTCGTGACTTCTCGACGCGCTCGGCGACGCGTCGCCAGAAGCGCGCTCGCGCGCGGCGCGGCCTGGTCCTCCGGACCAACGGCGGTGGCCGATGACCGCGGCCTTTTCCGCGACGTTCAGCGCGCGGCGCGTGGAGGCTCGCGCGTCGCCGCGCAGCGGGCCTCGGGCCCCCGAGACGCGCGAGCGAGATGTGTCGAGACGCGTTTCTTCCTCGTCTCCCCACCGCCGTCGCGGCGCGTCTCGCCCCGCGCTCGGCGAGCCAGAGCGCGCGACGCTCGCGTCGTCGTTGCCGGCCAACTTCGACCTGGATACCTCCATCCTGCTCGCCGGGTTCGCGTTCGAGGCGTACAACTCCCCGGAAGGGGGCATGCGCGACGAGGACGTGCACGGTGGCGGGACCGCGTACGTCGGCGACTTCGTGCGCGACGTCTTCGCCGGCGTCCTGGAAGTGCGCATGCTTTCCGCGCGGGGCTTACCGAAAGCGGACGCGCTCGGCGCGTCCGACCCGTACGTCGTGCTGAGCGTGGGCGGAGACGACGACGAGTCTTGTCGCCCGAAGAGCAGCGCTCGGACGTCCACGAAGAGAAACACGCTGAACCCGAGGTGGGGGGACGACGACGCGCGCCGCCTGTTCGTCCGCCGCGACCCGAACGCGCGGACGCTAGCGCTGGACGTCTTCGACGAGGACCGCCTGCCCGGGAAGGATGACGACTTTCTCGGAACGGCGACGGTTTCGTTCGCGGACCTCGTCGGACCCACGACGGACGCGCGCGACGCGTCTTCGGAGTCCTCTTCGGAATCCTCTTCGGAGACGAAAAAAACCGCGCCGTTGTCCGCCGCGCGATCGATCGCCTCCGCGCTCGCGTCGAAGGCGCCGGGGTTCCGTCGACTTCGCCGCCGCGACGTTCGCGGCGCGCGACTCGAGGGCGGGCCGGGCGGCGGCGAAGTCGACCTCTGCCTGACGTTCACGCCGTTCGCGCCGCCGGCGCGCGAGGTGGCCAGCGCGGGCCTCAAGCGCGCGGCCGCGCTCCTGAGCGCGGCGGAGCGAACCGTCGCCGACGCGTCGCCGGCGGCCGGAACCTCCGGCCGCCGGCGACGTGCCGCGCGGCGCGAGGCGACGCTGGCGGCGCGCGCGGCGAGCGTCGTCGCGCGCGAAGCGGCGAAACGACTGGACGCGATGGAGCTCGAGGCGACCCGAGCGAAGAACGAGTCTTCTTTGTGGGCGGTGGAGAAGGGAAACGACTGGTCCGTGTTGGCGTCCGAATCGCGGCGTCCGAGTCGCGCCGCGGGTTTACTGGACGCGACCCCCGAGCGGTACTCCAAGGCGTGTTTCGTGGAGCACGCGCGCACGGACACGCAATGCGCGGTGTGGCAGTCGCGACGGGACAGGACGATCGTGGTGGCGTTCCGCGGCACGGAGATGGACAAACCGCTGGACTTTTTCACGGACGTCAACTTCAAGCCCGCGCCGTTTGAGTTCCTCGCCGAGCGCGGCGCGCCGGCGGACGCGCGCGGCGCCGGCTGCGCGCACGCCGGGTTTCTCCGGGCGTACGAGAGCGTCCGCGCGCGCGTGTTCGCGGCGGTGGACGACGTGATCGAAGCGGAGAAACTCGCGCGCGCGCGCGACGACGACGACGACGACGCGCGCGATGACTCGATCTCGGGTCCCGACCGCGGAAATTCCGCCGCGTGGCACGTCTTCGTGACCGGCCACTCGCTGGGCGGCGCGCTGGCCACGCTGTTCGCGTGCGAGCTCGGGCGTTCGGCGCGGGGTCCCGCCGCGGCGAGACGCCGGGACGTCACGGTGACGATGTACAACTTCGGGAGCCCCCGCGTGGGCGACGGCGCGTTCTGCGACGCGTACAACGCGTTCGTCCCGGACAGCGTGCGCGTGGTGAACCGGGCGGACCTAGTCCCCACGCTGCCGGCGCTGCTCGGGTACCGGCACGTCGACCACGGCGTGCGCGTGTCCGCGGGGATCGGCGGGGGCGCCGCCGAGATCGCCGCCGCCGGCGACGCGCGGCGGATTTCCCCGGACGCGAACATCGCGGACGACGCGCACTCGAATCGAGTCGCCGCGAGCGAAGGCGAAGGCGAGGACGCTTCTTTCGCAGACGCATCGGATCGTCGTTTCGCGGCGAGAGAAAAAGAAACAGGGGAGTCTCCACTCACCGCCGGGAAGATCGTGCGCCTCGCGGAGCGGCTCGGGGTGGTCGGGACGCTGGGCGTGGACGCGGAGACGGCGGCGGACGCGGCGGAGGCGCTGGCGTCGCTGGCGTCGCTGGACGCGCTGGCGGACCACTTCGAGGACGAGTACCTCGTCGCGCTGCGCGCGGCGAGGAAAGCAGAGTAGGTAGTATTCATACACTTTAAAGAACAAAGAACACCGCCGCGTCCTGTGCTGCGTCCTCATCACGGCTCTCGCGCGGTAGTGTGTTCGGCGCCGTCCGCGCTCGTCGCCCCTTCGTCGATCGCCTCGTATTTTTTCCGCGCCTCCGGAGAGAGGAACGACTTGAGGAAATCCGAGGGGCGGTGCCCCTCCTCCTCCGACCCCGCCTGCTTGTCCACGCGCTTCGCTTTGCCCTTCTTCCCCGGTGTGGACGTGCGCGTCGAACCCAGCTCCTCCTCGTCCGGCAACACGAGCTGCGCGCAGAACGTGCATAGCTTGACGCCGCTGTACAGCCGGGACGCGGTCATGCGCGGATCCCGCAGCTTCTTCTCCGCGTGCTTGTCTCCGAAGCTCGCCTTCTTGGAGAGCACGCCCTTGTACGAGCACATGCCGGTGAGGTTCTCCACGGAGAACCACAGCTCGCACAGCGCGCACGTCTTCTTCTGCGAGCTCACCGTGAACGTCGGCAGGATCTTCTCCATCCACGGGCCGGGGTCGACCGCCTCCATCGTGTCGATTCGCGACGTGCTAAATCCGGACGCGGGCGCAGTGGAAAGTGGTGTCACTCACGGCTCACTGGTGAGTGCTCGACGACAGAACTGGGGGTGAAATGTGCTTGTCTCCCTGACTTCCCTTCCTCCACGGTCCCCAGACCGCGGGGCGTACGGGGCGCGGATCTCGGGACATCCCCAGGGATGTCCGCGACCGCGGGAGCATGTGCGTGCGCGCGCGAGGACGCCGCGGAGTGGATCCGCGTCGGTTTCGGGGACTGCGTGTACGACCGCGCGGATGCCGTCGGCTTCGCGTTCGGGATGCTGAGCATCGCGTGCTGGCTCGTCGCGCAGCTCCCGCAGTTCGTGCAGAACTTCCGGAGCGGCTCCGCGGAGGGCCTAAGCCCCTGGTTCCTGGCGGAGTGGCTGCTCGGGGACACGTTCAACCTGCTGGGCTGCCTGATGACCGGCGACCAGCTCCCCTCGGAGACGTACACCGCCGCGTACTTCATGTGCGTGGACGTGCTGATGATCTTCCAGTTCGTGTACTACTCGCTGCGCAGCCGCGAGGCGCTGGCGATCATCACGGTGGACCTGCGCGACCCCGGGGACGACCGCGGAAGGCGGGAGAACGACGCTGCGCTGTGTAGGCGCCTGCTCGGAGGCGACGCGCGCGCCGAGAACTCCGAGGGGAGCGACTTGGACGACGACGACGACTCCGAGGACGGCGACGACGACGACGCCGGCGAGTACGAGCGCGGCGTCGTGCGCGAGCGATGGGACCGCGCCGCCGCTTCGCCGATGCGGCGAAGCGGCAGCGCGGTGTCCGCCACCGCTATCGACCGGAACGGCGGTATCGCCGTGATCGCGGCGGCGGGTGCGACGGTGGTGGGCGTCGCGATGGGCCTCGCGGTGGCGTCCGCGAGCGGCGCGGAAAGTCTCGGGCGCGGACGTCGATTGGACGCCTCGGGGACGGGGACGGGCGCGGGGTATCTTTGGGGGGCTCGGGGACGGGGACCCCGCGGGGACGGGCACGACCACGCTTCGTTTCCGTCGGACCTCCCCCTGTGCGGCTCGACGAACAACCCTCCGTGGGAAGTGGCGTTCGGCCGCGCCGTGGGGTACGTCAGCGCTTTGTTTTACCTCGGCTCCCGGGTGTCGCAGATCTTGAAGAACCGAAAGCGAAGGAGCTGCGAGGGTTTGTCGACGTCGATGTTCGCAACGGCGGCGGTGGCGAACGTCCTGTACGGCTCAGCCATCATCGTCCGCGCGAACGACTCGCCGCGCGCGCTGCTGGAGAGCACGCCTTGGTTGCTGGGCAGTCTAGGCACGGTCGCGCTGGACTCGACCATCCTGGCGCAGTCGCGGCGGTACGGCGGCGAAGACGAAAACGGAACGGAAGAGGAGGCGGAGGAGGAGAGCCTCCTCGTCTAGCCATTCATAGGAGCGCGAAAGCGCGCGCGCGGCGCGTAGGGTTCGTACGATACGAAAGCGGCGCGTGTTCGAGTTCGTGTGGGTCCCACACGAACGCCGTGTGCCACGAACGTCGTTCGCTTTCTTTCTTCTTTCGCGCATCCGGCGGTGCGTAGACACACCGTTGTCGCTGATTTGGGGGTCGGACGCGGACTTCGGTCAGGGGAGGGTCGGAGGGTCCGCCGGGAGCGCGTTCGGCGCGCGCGCGCGACTCGAGAGCGACGTGACGCCGCGAAAAAAAACGTCTTTCGTTTCGCGCAAAATGCAGGCTCGTCGACGGCGCGCTCGGAATGAGTAGGAGGTTGGTTGTCTCGATCACGAGGGCACTTTTCAGTGCTCAGCCGGCTCCGGCGTGCCGAAGCGCGTCTCGTCACCGCGCGCCGTCGACGAAGAAAGAAAAAAAAAAAAGAAACGTTTCGCGCCGTCGAGCGTCGGGACAGTCCCGTCGTCGTCACTTTCGCCGTGCGACGAGACGTCGAAGACTTCGCGTCGTACCTCACGGTATCGTCACGTGCGGTTCCGTTCCACCGTCGTCTCTTTCCTGTGCACCACGATGAGCCGGGGACAGTTTTCCCGGTTCACCACCGCGTGCGTCGCAGCGGTGAACGTTTTCGGGTCGAGCGTCGCGACGAGCGCCGCCACCGCTTCCGTCTCTTCGGCGCCGCCGGCGTGGCCGACGTACCCGACGACCGTCAGGACGCCGCCCGGCCGCAGCGCCGCGATCGCCGCGCGCACCGCCCTCACCGTGCTCGTCGTCTCGGTCACGACGCTCTTATCCGAGTCCGCGCCGGGGAGGTACCCCAGGTTGAAGCACGCCACGCCGACGCCGCGAGACGCGACGGACGACGAACCGTCGTCGCGCGCGTCGTCGCGCGCGTCGTCGCGCGCGGCGACGATTTGTTCGTCGTCCGCCGCGCGTCGGGCGCCTTCGTACTCGCCGACGTGCGCTTCGAGCGTGGCGTGGCTATCGAGCACGAGCTGCACGCGAGAGGCTTTCTCCGCGTCCAAGCGCTCGTCCACGCGGCGCCGCGTCGACGCCAGCGCGCTCGGCTGCACGTCGAACGCCAGCACCGCGCCCGGCTCTTCGCCGTCGTCCCCGAGCACGAGCTCCGCGAGAACCGCGGTGTCCCACCCGTTGCCCGCGGTGGCGTCCACCGCGAGGTCACCCTTGCGCGCCACGGCGCGCCACAGCGCGTGCGCCATGTCGGTCGTGCGGCCGGAGCCAAGGAGCACGTCCTCGAGGTGCGGCGGCGGTGGCGGGGAGGATCGGGAAGCCGCCGACGCGACGACGGGGGCACGGCGCGCGCGCTGGCGCGGGGGGCGAGCCGCGGGTCGCGGCGCGGCGTGCACGGGGAGCGGACGATGAGGCCGCCGCGCGGAGGCCTCCGCGCGGTGGCATCCCGCGCGAAAGGGAGCGAGCGCCAGCGCCATCGCGGCCTGCGGAGTGGACGCGCGCCTCGAACGGGAGCTCTTGGAAAAGTTTGCGAGCAGGAGGAAACGGAACCGGAGCGAGCCTCGGTGGACGACCCACAGGGCCATTACTTGTAGTCTTCAAAAGGGGAAAAGTCTTCTTTCGCGATGGGCTAATTTTGGGTTTGTCATCGGACGTCCTGCGCCACCCGCTCGCTTGCATCCTGGGTGCTCAAAAATCTCCCCGTGACGTCACTCCCCCTCGACGCGGTCGTGCGCAAGGAGGAATCGCGCGAGTCGCACCTAACGTTCCGTAACCGCCTCGACGCGCGACGGAATCGAGCGCGCAGCGTCCCGTGGAACCGAGCCGGTCCGTCGCGTCGACGCCGACGTCGATTTTATCTTCGCGCGAACGCGGGAACACCGCTCAGCGGTCCAAACGCGCGCGATGCTAGGCAGCGCGGCGCGGTCGTTCTCGGCGGCGGCGCTGCGCCGCGCGCGGCTCCCCGCGCATGCCGGCGTGCGCTTCGCTGGCGCGGGGTTCAACGCGCCTTTACCGCGCCGCGCCGCCGCGCCCGCGTGCGCCGCGGCCGCGCCGGACGCCGCCGGCGGCCCCGCGGCCGCGCCGTATCCCCCCCTGCGCGTCTCCGCGCCCGGCCGCGTGGTGGCGCTCGGGGACGTGCACGGCGACATCGGCCAGGCTCGCCGCGCGCTTTCCATCGCGGGCGTTCTCGGCGAGGGTGGCGACGCGGTGAACCCCGAGTGGGTCGGAGGGAACACGACGGTGGTGCAGGTCGGGGACGTGCTCGATCGCGGGGACGACGAGATCGCCATCTTGATCTTGCTGCAGAAACTGCACAAGCAGGCGGAGAAGCAGGGCGGCGGCGTGTACATCCTGAACGGCAACCACGAGGTGTTGAACGTGAGCGGGGACTTCCGGTACGTCACGCAAGGGGCGTTCCAAGAGTCCATGCGGTTCGGCGAGCACTTGGTGAACCTGTTCGGCGCGCCCTTTGCCGACGCCTTCGGCGGTTCCGAACCCGACCCGCGGAAAAAACAAGTCAAGGCGCGCGTCGGTCTTTTCTCGCCCGGCGGTCCGCTGGCGCAGCAGCTCGCGATGAACAGCACCGTGCTCATCGTGAACGACACGGTGTTCGCGCACGGCGGCTTGATGCCGAGACACGTCGAGTTCGGTTTGGAAAAACTGAACCGGTCGGTGGCGGACTGGATGCGCGGCGTCGAGATCGCCGACGAGGCGGACCGCACGGCGCTCGGGATGGCCATCGGGTCGGTGAAGGACTCGGTGGTGTGGAACCGCACGTTCGGCACGGAGAACTTCGTGACGGACTCGGACCGGGACCGCGCGTGCGACGTGCTAGGCAAAACCCTGGATTTGCTGCCGGACGTGAAGCGGATGGTCGTGGGGCACACCCCCCAGCTCGGCGGGTGCAACGGCGAGTGCGACGGGCGCATCTGGCGCATCGACGTCGGCATGTCCTTCGGCGTGGTGGGCGCGGAACCGGAGGTGCTGGAGATCGAGGGGGACACCGTCAAGGTGCTCAACGCGCGCGTGCCGGCGTCCAACGTCGTGGCGTCGAAACTCTGACGAACCACCACACCGCGTAGACGCCGAAAGTGAAGAGAAACGCGCGCGCGTCTCGTATAGCAACGCCATTTTTTCAATCATCATGTTCCATACTCTTTCGCCCGACGCGCGCCGCCGAAAAAACGCACGAACGCGATCCCACGCGTCACTCACTCGTCTTCGTCGAAGAGTGCGCTCGGCGGATCGGCGGTCGTGGGGACGTCCCCCGCGAGCGCGTCGCCCCCCATGGCGGCGGGAACGGGCGCGTCGTCGTCGTCGCTGTCGCTGAGCGCGGCGACGACTTTGCGCCGCGGCCGCCGGAGCGCCGCCTCGGCGACGTCCGAGTCCGAGTCTTCCTCGTCGCCGCGCGCCGGCTTCGAGCCTCCGCCCTTCCGCCCCAGACGCTTGCGACCGTCGGGGGCGTGTTCGGGGAACCCGGGTTCCGCGTCGTCGTTTTTCTCGCTCTGAACGTGCGTACCGCCGGCGCGCTTGCGCTTGGGCGCCTTCGTCTTTTTCCTCGCCTTCCCCCGGACGCCGCCGGCGGAGACGCCGCGCGCCGGCCTGGCGCGCGTCGCGATCTCGAAGTCGTCGTCATCCTCGGAGGACTCGTCGAAGTTGACATCCAGCGCGTTCGCTTCCGCGCGGCGCGCCTCGTCGAACGCCGCGCTCTTCGCCTCCGCGTCCGCGAGGCGGGACGCGTCGTCGGCGTCTTTCGCGGCGGCGGCGGCGGCGGGCGCGGCGGCGGCGGCGGCGGGGGCGGCGGCGGCGGCGGCGGGGGCGACGTTCCGCTCCACGCTCTCCCGCTCGAGCAGCACAGCCATCTCGCGCTCGTCGTCGTCGCCGCCCCCGTCCCCGTCGCGCGCCTCGTCCCACTCCTCCTCGTCGTCGTCCGGGAATGCGGGGTCCTCGTTCTCCGCGTCATCGTCGTCGTCGGGGAAGAAGACGTCCTCCGCCTCCACCGGGTCGTCCGCCCGCCCCGCATCCGCGTCGCCGTCGCCGTCGCCGTCGTCGTTTTCCATCCTCGAACGCTCTTTGAACTCGCGCACCGTCGCGCGCACTTCGCGGGTCTTGCTCAGGGTCTTGACCTTCTTGATGACCGCCTCGTGCGACGCGTGCGGGTACATCTTGCGCGTCCACTCGCGGTACAGCCCGACCAGCCGCGCGAAGTCGCCGAACTCGTGGCCCGGGCCCTTGGCCACCTTGGCGAAGCGCTCCGGGATGACGTTCGCGACGTACGCCACGCCGTTGGGGCCGAGGACGTGCTCGACCGCGGTGAAGCGGGGCTTGCGGTTGGTCTGCTTCTTCGCCGCGGGGGCGGGAGCGTCCCCGTTCAGGGCGTCGCCGGTCAGGTCCCCGGTCAAGTCCCCAGGCGACGACGGCACGCCGTTCTCCGTCCTCGGCTGCTGCGGGATCCACTCCTCGCGAGGCGCGCTGCAGTCCTTGCTCCAGTGGCCGGTTTTGCCGCACTTGAAACACGCGCGGCTCGCGCCGCCCGCGGCTCGCGGGCGCTGCGTCGCCGTGTCCGCCATCTTCGCGCGGCGTCGTTCGTCTTCTCGGTCGCGATCGAGGGAAGGGGGGGCAACGAGTCGTGCGACGCCGTGTGCGCGTCGATCGGTCCGACGTATCTGACCTGCGCGTTTTTCAAACGCGAGAGACGCTTTTCGCAAACGCTCGCCGCGACCCGCGAGAGGCGAGAACCAAGGCCCGAAACTAAGAACCAAAAATCCCTGGTTCGCGGAGTTTTTACTCCCGAAAGGCCGCGAGTGGTGACGACAGCAACGCCGACCTCGCGCTCTCGTCCAATCAGCGATCGAATTGCAGGCACTCGCGGGCGAAATTAACTGATTTCGCTCAGTCCGCTGACTGCACACGCTAGTGAGTCTTGAGACCGCGATCGGCCTTCGGAGAGTCATTCAAGTACACGTCACGTCTGCCTGTCCACCGAAAATGTTCGCCATGACCTCCCTCGTCGGCACCCCCGTGGTCGCCGCCCCCAAGGTCACCCGCACCGTGCGCTCCACGAAGACCGTCGCTGCCTTCGGCACGAAGAAGGCGCCCGCCAAGAAGGCCGCCAAGAAGGTGCGAACACTCACGTATCTTCGCGAACATATCTCGATCCCCACCCGTCGACCGCGGCGTGCGTCGCGCGGGGCGGTCGCGAACGCGCGCGCCGGTGACCCGTCGCCTTCGTCGAGACGCGGATCGCGCGTCGATCGCGCCGTCGCGCGGCGCACAGCGCGTGCCGCGTCTCGGCGGAAGGGAGGGTGTTCGGATAAAATCGCGAGCCCTACCCCGCTTTCGAGCCAACTGGCAGGAAAACCAGACTGCCGACCAACGCGGCGTCGTGCCCGACGCGCTGGTTTCCCTTTCGCGCGTGTGTTTCGCGAAGACGAAATCCGCGCCCCGACTGACCGGCGCGTCTCCGCTCTTTTCCGACCGCGTTCACAGGGTGAGAAGAAGTCCTTCGGCGAGTGGCTCCTCAACGCCGCGTGCCGTGACTCCGGCGCGATCGGCGCTGGCTACGAGGGTGAGCTCAAGGACGGCCGCTTCAAGGGCAAGGGCAAGAAGTAAGCGGCGAGCGCTTCGGAAACCGCTCTTCGGAGCGGAGGAGAAGTCTCAGAAAGGTCGTTCGAGAGGAGGACTTTACCGACGGAATCGCGAGCGGTGAGGCTCGCGCCGTCGCGTAGCTCGGCCGAGCGGCCGGACTCGCGCCGTAACGACGCGGGTGTAATGTCCAAATCACGTCGTTTCGCTTTCGTCGGCGTCTCGCGCTCTTGTTTACGCTTCGCTGGATCCCGAGCGACGGCGAAAAAAAAAAACCAAACGTGAAGTGCATGGTTGTACAAGTTTCATCGGACTACGGTCGCGGACAGCCCCCCGCGAAAGGGAACGGCCCGCGCGGGTCCGACGCGGCGCGAGCGAGACAACCGAAGGGTCGAACGCGTGAAACCCCGCGTGCCTCCTTTTCGTCTCGCGCCGGTCAGACGCCTCTCTCTGTTCCGCGAAATCGTATAGTCCCTCAGGACGAGCCTCCGCCGCGGCCGACGCGCGCGGACGCCGCCTCGGCGGCGCCGCCGCCGCTCCGCCGACCCCCGAAGGGCCCCGCGGCGTCGCCGCCGCCGCCCGCGCTCTTCTTCATAGCCAGCCCGCCTCTTTGGCCGCGGCGCTCGGCGGGCGCGGCGCCGCCGCCGTCGCCGTCCTTCGGCAGCGAGTGCTCGAAGTCCCCGAAGGTGTCCAGCGGCGAGCTCCCGAGATCGAGCGAGCCCACAGGCAGCGCGTCTTCCAGGTGGTTCATCGTGCCCAGCGAGCCGACGTGCAAGTCGTCCTTCATGGAGCCGAACATCCCGTTCGCGCCGCTCCCGCCGCCGCCGCGCGACCCGGCCACCATCGCCGCCATCTTCGCCGCGCCGCCGCCGCCGACGCCGCCAGGCGAGTGCCCGCCGAAGCTCCCGGGGAACAGCCCCCCGGTCTCGGGCGTGCCGCCCAGGTAATCCGCGCCGAACACCGTGCCGAAAGACCCGGCGACGCCGAAGGACGTGCCGAGGAACGGGTTCGACGGCGCGCGCTCGCGCTTGGAGTTGGCGATGCGCGGGATCTCGCCCCGGGACGCTCCAAAGTCCGCGCCTCCGCCGGCGCCGCCGAGCCCCAGGCTGGGCGACCCGCCGCTCGCGCCCGCGGAGGTGCCGTGCAGCGCGCCCACCGAGCCATCGCGGCTGCCGGCGGACGTACCCGAGACGCCGAGGCGGATGTACTCGCCGTCGTGACCGCCGAGGCCGCCCCCGGCCCCCGCCATGGACAGGTTCTGCTGCGCCAACGCGAGGTTCGCGTTGACCAGCGCGGAGAGGTCGTTCGGGGCGTGGCCGCCGCCGCCACCGAACAGCGCGCCGTGCGTGCTCTGGAACCCGCGCTGGGGGACGCCGCCCATCCCGCCGAGCGCGCCGGCGGCGCCGGCGCCCGCGGGATAGTACCCGCCGCCGGGCGGCATGGGCTGCCCCACGGCGCGCATCTGTTTCTTGGCGGCGTGCGCGGGCCTGCCGCCGCCGCCGCCGGGGTTCGACCCCGCGCCGTCGGGCTTGCCCCGGCCGCGCCCCGCGGGCGGGTCGGGGAGCACGAACGGAGGCGGCACCTCGCCGGGTTTCAGCTCGAAGTTCGTCCGAGCGTTGGGCCCGCGGATGTGTCGCGCCGCCGCGTCGTACGCGCGAGCCGCCTCCTCGGCGGTGTCGAACGTGCCGAGCCACAGGCGCGCGCCCCGGTTCGGGTCGCGGATCTCAGCCGCCCAGCTGGTGTCGGGTGAAGACGCGCGTCGCGAATTCGCGTGGGTGGGTTCACGGGTGAGCCAAAACACCACCGCCGCGTACCGCGCGACGCGGAGACGCTTCGAAGCCTTCGCGGGCGACGGAGAATTGATGACGTTTGACGCCGCGAGCGACGCGAAAAAAACAAAAAACGCAGATTTCGGCGCACAAGTTGAGAAAAGATCTCAAACGCGCCCGGGCCCCGAGAAAAAAGTGCAAGGGAGGAGCCCGTTCTTTTTGTTTTCCGGGGGGAGCAATCGCGGTCGCGGGGGTTCGCGCACCTTCCCCACGGCCGTTGGCGGACGCCTCGATAAATCGAGGAGGTGGTCTTCTTTGACTTGGTCGTGGCCTTGGCCTGCGTCGCGGAGACGTTTGGGGGGAGAACCGCGCGTCCGAGGCGGGGGCCTGGGTCAGAAAAAGCACGAGGCGAATCCCCATTCCGAGGAACCGGCCGGGACTCCCGTAACACTTGCGCTTGAGCGAAAAGTTTCCGAAAGAACGCGCGACGGAAGTCGAGCGAGGCGCGGGTTCCGAGCGGGCAAAACGCGCGAAGAGCGGATGGACGAGCGGTCGGGGTTCCGTGGTACCCCTTTCCCGCGTCGCACGCATCGTGCGTCGTCGAAACCGAAGAGGAGATTGGAAGGGAACGCACGTCGTCCTCGTCAACGTCGTCGTCAGATTCCACCTCGTGATTCACCGGTCCTTTGTGCGCAGGCACCTTGCCCTGCACCGCGGTCGCCATGTTCCTCGTCCTCTCTCGAGGCGCGGAGTCTCGCCTGGGTCGGATCCGTGAGAGTGTTTGGACGCTCGCCGGAGGCGCCGTTCCGGTCGCGCGACGCGAACGGACACCGGAGCCGAGGGCAATGCGCGCGGCGACGCGCCAACGCGCTTTTCAACTTTTCAACCCTTCGGGTCATCAGACATCTCGCCCGCAAATTTTTTCGCGCAGAGGTTTCCAGAGACGCAAATTCCGGTCGAGAAAGTTGGGAAATTCGCTCGCGGCTTTTTGTGGTCGAAGACGTCGCGCCTTTTGACCGGACGCGCCGAAAGGTAAACGCGCGCGCTCGAAACCGTATCCGGTGAACCTCGAAACCGAAATCGCGAGTCGACCGGCGTTTCGGTTTTTCGAGTGTTCCTCGTTCGACGTCGGCGAGCGCGACGAATTAATGTTTCCGCGACACACCGCGCCGCGCGTCCCTGGATATTCCATCGGGCAACGCGCGCATCCGCCGCCGTCGCCGGGAACGCGCTCGGCGTTTGATGCTCGTCGAGGAACGCAAGAAGTGCTACGAAGCGAGAGACGCGTACTTCTCCTGCCTCGACGCGAACGGCGGTCGGCGACAGAGGCGGGCGCTACGCAAGCTCTACGAGAAGCACTGCCCGTCGAGCTGGGTGAAGCACTTCGACAAGAAGCGCGAGGAGGACGAGAAGCTTCGGAAGCTGCTCGAGGCGAGGAGCGACACGGAGACCAAGGTGGACGGCGCGTCAAAGTCGCGGAGCGCCTAGGCGGGGTCGGTCGTGACGCGAAGGAACATGCGCGACGACGATCGCCGCGACGATCGCCGCGATTGGTCGTACTCGGGGCGGGATCCGGACGGCGCTCGCGGCGGCGACGCCGGACGACGAGGCGAGGTGGACGAGTTCGGCAGGCCGCTCCGCCGCGATCGTCCGAACACCGCGAAAGGAGGTGGACGCGGCGGCGGAGACGTGGAGGCGCGCGGCTGGAAGCGCGCGCGCTCGCGGAGCCGCAGCCGCAGCCCGGGCCCGCCCCGAAGCGCGGCCGCGACGACGCGGAACCGCTCGCGGACCCGTCCGCAAGAGGCGGGCGAGGCGAAGGCGTCCGCTCGGCGCCGAAAGCGCCGCCGCCGCCGCCGAACGAAGCGCCGCCGCCGCCGCCTCCCGACGACGCCGAGGCGGAGATGATGGCGCTGATGGGCTTCGGGGGCTTCGGGTCGACCGCCGGGAAGCACGTGGACGACCCGCGCGTCAACGTCGGGGCGGCGCGCAAGAGGACCACGCGCAAGGCGCGACAGTACATGAACCGACCGGGGGGGTTCAACAGGCCGCTGCCGGAGGAGAAGACGGGGATCAAGCAAAACAAAATCTAATAAACAGTTCGCCTCTTTGTCCCCGTCGCGCTCGGCGCGATGTTCGCGGCGTCGTCGCCGGAATCCGACGAAAACGTTTCGTCCGCGCGACGCCGCCCACCGCCTACGCGGCGCTCGCCTCCGCGTTCGGCCTCGACCCCGCGGGACACTTCCCGCACGACCGCATGCAGTGTCCGTCCTCGTGCGGCGGCCCCACCATGTACGCCGGGTTCTTCTCGCACTCGCCCGCGTGCGCCCACGCCGCGCACTTTTCCTCTTCGTCGTCGCACACGCCGGGCGCGAACGGCGACTTGTGGCCGACGGCGAACGCGCCCACGTGCATCCACTTGGTGGCGGACCACTTCACGCCGCGCGCCACGGGGCACCCCGCGTGCGTGGATTTCAAGTCCAGCTTCCCTCCCGCGTCCATGGACCAGAAAAGCAGCGCGTCGCCGCGCCGCGGCTTGACGGCGACGCCCCGCCGCGCGCACGGCGAGAAAGAGTCGTCGTCGGCGTTTGGTTTCTCGCGCGTGTTCGGGAAAACCGTCTCGCCACCCTCTTCGACGTCCGAGAGGTACATCAGGACGGTCGCGACGCGTTGGCCGCCCTTGCTGTCGTCCTGGTTGAACGCGTCGGAGAACGCGTCCATGTGCGCCTCGTACTTCTGGCCCACCTCGTACCGCAGCACCTGCATGCCCTCGCCGTGCTCCACCGGGACGTGGCTCCACTCGGCGATGCGGCGCTCGACGTCGGCGATCGTCTCGTCCGCGCCGCGCGCGATGAACGACCCGTCCGAGGTTCGAATCGCGCTCGGGACGCTCTTGCCGGTGTCGTTGTCGACCACCGTGGACTTGCGCAGCTGCGGCGCGGAGGTCTGGATGATGTAGTCACACTCCGCGCTCCGCAGGAAACCTCGGTAAAGGTACGCGCGGGGTTCCCACGAGATCTGCATCACCTTCGACGGATCGACGTGGATGGTGCCCGGGACGGGCAACCCGCCGGTGTCCTCCGAGTCAAAAGACGCGCCGGCTCCGACGGCGGCAGTCGAAGCGGTGGTTGAGCCCAGAGCGCCGGTGTTGACGCCCCCGCCAGCCGACCCACCGCCGAGCCCCGACGCGCCTCGCAGACGCTGCGTCGCCCCGGAGTTGAGGTAAACGCCGTTGTGCCATCCCGGATGCCGAACCGCATCGCCCGCCGCGCGCGCGCCACGCGCGTCCAGGCACGCCAAGAGCAGCACCAACGCTGCCGCGGTGGAACGCCGCATCTCGCGGAACCGGCCGCCGCCGCGGAACGAGCGCGCCACCGGCGGTGTGAGCCGCGGGAGCCCAGCCACCCTGACCTCCTCCTACAAACTACGACGTGCCTCCCGGTTTCCGGTGATCAAAATGGTGCCCGGTCGCCTTGTCGCGTTACCAAAACAAGCTCGCGTCATTCGACCGTGCGCGGTACCCGAGCCCCCATGGACTACTACGAAGAGCTCGGCCTGAGCCGCTCGGCGACGGACATCGACATCAACAAGGCGTGCGTGCCCGTGTCCTCTCCCTCCTCGGCGCGACCACGATCGAACCGCGCTGCGACCCTTTGACTAGCGAGAATTGCCCAAGTCTGACACCCGCGCACGCCTCCGCGGTGGTTTCCTCGGCGCCCCACAGGTACCGCAAGCTCTCCTTGAAGTACCATCCGGACAAGGACGACAGCGCAGATGCTGCCGTGATCTTCGCGCGCGTCGCGGAGGCGTACGACGTGCTGTCCACCAGCGCGTTGAAGGCCACCTTCGACGTCCTGGGCGAGCAGGGATTGAAACACGGCGCGCCCGACGGCCGAGGCGGCACGAAAGGGGGACACTACGCGTTCGAAGTATCGCCGGTGTCTGTGTTCGAGACGTTCCACGGCACGACGAATCCGTACTCGGCGCTTATCGACGTGACCAACGCGTTCGAGAAGCTGGGCCGCACTGGGTCCGCGTCGGCGCCGGACGGGGATGACGGACAGCAGCGGACGTTCGACGTCGCCGTGTCGCTCGAGGAGATGCACGCCGGATGCGTCAAGCGCGTGTCGCACGTGCGGAAGACGCAGAGCGTCGTCGGCGGCGCGGTGACGGAGGAGACGCGCGCGTTGACCTTGAAAATCCCGCCCGGATGCGAGCACGGCAGGCGCTTCGTGTTCGAGAACGAGGGCAACGCGCGGCCGGGCTTGAGACCAGGCCCGGTGGTGTACGTCGCGCAGGCGACGAAGCACGCGACGTTCCATCGGCGCGGCGACGACCTCGTATACGTCGCGCGCCGGAGCCTGATCGACGGGTTGTGCGGCGCGACCGTCGCGTTGACCGGCATCGACGGCAAGCAGCTCAGTATCCCTGTCGAAGAGATCGTGGACGCCGGGTCCACGAAGGTGGTGCGCGGCGAGGGCATGGCGCGGCGGCCGGAGAAGGGTGGCGGGCGCGGCGACTTGCTCGTCGTGTTCGACCTGGTGTTTCCCAAGACGCTCTCGCCGACGCAGCGCGAGATGATGCGCGCCGCGTTTTTCTTCCCCGGGAAAAACCCGTCCAAGGAGGCGCAAAAGGCGGCGACGGCGTTTCTGCTCGCCGCGAACGACGGCGTCAAGGGGTGGTGCACGGGGGGGAAGTAGTCGCACGTGCGGTTCGCGAAGTGCGCGGTTCGCGACGCGAACGGTATATAATGAACGATCGCGATCGAGTCGTATCGTTTCGCGAAGCGCGCGGCGCGCGTGAAGGAAACTCCCGTCTGTTTCGCCTCCGTCTCTCAACGCGCCGCGGCGTTCACCTTCTCGCGCTCGTTCGTGGCGTCCCCGAGCGGCGGCTTGGCGGTCTTCGCGACCGGCGACTTCTTCTTGGCCTTCTTCGCGTCCTTTTCGTCCTTGGTCTCCCGGAGCGTCGCGGGGTACCGCTTGGTGCCGACGTCGATGCGATCGATGCCCCGCGCGTCGAACCACGAGTATCCGTACCAGATGAGCAGCTGGTGGTTCTTTTTCACGTCGTGCATAACGACAAACTCGCGACCCACCAGCCCGTCCTCGTACGTCTTGCCGTAGAACTCGTTCGTGCTCCGCATGTTCTGCCGTTCGTTCGGGCCGGGGTTGGACATGAATTGCATCTGCGAGCCTCGTTTGTGAGTGGTCGGATCGATGACGCCGCCGTTGGACCGGAAACACATGGCGTAGTCCTCGCCTTCCTTGCCCTCGGTGGCTTTCCATGTCTTGCGCGTGCCCCAGAAGACGGTTTTATACCCGCGCGGGATGTCGAAATTCGCCACCAGGACGTGCCCGGCGCGCGGGTGCGGGACGATGCGGAACGCGCCGTCGCCGCCCTAGGAGTGAAGGTTTTCAGCGGGGTGATGACGAGAACGAACGATCTCAGAAGATGACTTTCCGAAGGGCGAGAAGCGGATCCTTCAGTGTCGCGTCGCGTGAGAGGTCTTCGCGGGGTGGGACGAGCACAGCGTCTGCGTCGTACCTCGCGGTGGGCCTGGCAGAAGGGCAAAGCGCAGGATTCGTCCTTGCGTCTGCTGCACGGTTTCCCGCTCTTGCTGTTTTCGGATACGAGAGGGACGCGGAGTCGGTCAGCGACAGACGAAGGGCAAACCATTTCAAATACGCGCGGAAGAACGTTGGCGCGCCTCCATCGAGGCGAGCGCGGAGGAAGGACGCACGTCGAGGCCATGCAGAACTCTTCCGGCATGTTGTTCTGGCGTCCACCCAGTCGCATGCGCTTACACGGGTGGCCGGGTCCCGCCGGCTGTAGTTCCATCGCCCCCATGGGTACGTTCTCCATCGCGCGCTGCGGTGTGCCGAAGCTGTCGTGGCTTTCGCGAACGAGCGGCCGGCCCGAGTCATCGGCAGCCGGCGAGCCGCCGACCCGCCGTGCGCCGTCGGCCGTGATATTCGACGCGCGAAAACGACGTCTCGGGCTCTTGGCGCCCGATCCCCTATACTCGCGGACGCACCGCACACCCTCGAGAGCAGGGCGTCCCTCGGTCGCGAGGGGGCGAGTCATGACGCGCGTTCGACGCGCGCTGGCGTCGCTGGCGGGACGCACGGCGTGCGCGTCCGAGTCGGCGCGCGAACTCGGCCAATCGTTTCCGGAGAGGGCACTCCGCCGCCTCGGGTGCCTCAATCTGCGATCGAGCCGCGGCGTGGCGTCCCCGCTTCGCGAGTTCGGAGCTGCGACGACGCCCGCGTTAAGAAACCCGCTCGGCCACGCGACGCGTTGGGAGATCAGACCCCCGGCGGGGACGTCGTGGCGCCCCGCGGGTCCCGTCCGCGGCGTCGCGTGTACTTCGCGATCGCGACGCGCCGCGGAAGACGAGAGCGCGAGTCAGACGATTCGAGTCGCGGCGAAAACGCACGCGAGCGCGGAGGCGGCGTCCACGGCGGTGGACATCAGCGACGCGAACGACCCGAACGTGCGCTTCTACGGCGCCCCCGCGGATTACGCGGGCGTCGCGGTCCGGTCGTCCATCAACTGGCCGCTGCCGCTGGACGAGATCGCGGCGCTCAACCCGAAGCTCGCGCTCGCCATGGGAGCGAGCGAGCGACGCGTCGCCGAGAACAACGCGCTCCGACCGAAACTAAACGCCGTTACCTCGGGGCGGGGGGGACGGATTCCGAAACTCGACTCCATCGAACATGGAAGCATCTCCCCGGAGCACGACGTCGACCCGGAGGAGGCGCGCGTCCTGGCGTTGCTCGCGGAGGAGGACCGAAGGGACGCCGCGGCGTCCGACGCGAACGCTGAGCTCGAGCTCGCGCGGACGCGGCGCGCCGAGGACCTGGAGACGGAAGCTTCGCGACGCAGAGCGCAGCTCTCCGGGCGCAAAAACGCGCCGTACGCGCCGCGCGCCGTCGGCGCGGATGCCGTGCGCAAGGCGCGCGAAGCCGCCGACGCGCAAACCTCGCGTTTAGCGCGCGACGCCGCGCGCGCGGCGCTGGCCGAGGCGTGGGACGCGGCGGCGGCCCGAGGCGACGTCTCGTCGCTCCTCCCGCGGCCTGGCTCGAAACCGGGCGTGACGCCGCGCGTGTACAACGCCCTGAAGCGCCAGATGCTGCGCAAGAGCGACCGCGCGCAGATGGCCAAGCACGTCTCCGCCGAGCTCTCAGCGGCGGCGCTGCGGCGGCTCAAGGTGGCTGACCTGCGGCGCGCCTGCGACGTCGTGGGCGTGCCCAGCCACGGCGACAAGAGGATACTCGTCGCGATGCTCAAGGCGCACTTCGAAGAGGCCGAGCGGGTCTTCGCGCGCGAGTTCGTGGAGAGGATCGTGGACCTGGACAAGCAGGTGGCCGCGCGCAAAGGGAAGGCCAGGCGGCTGGCGGAGGCGGAGCGGCGCGGAAAGGCCCCGCGGCGCGCCGCGCGTGGCGCGGCGGCGAGGGCTCGCGGGGACGACGACGCCGCCGCGAGCCTCGCCGCGGCGGCGGCGGCGGCGGGCGCCGCCGCGCGCGAGGGTTCGGCGGGGAAGAGGCGCATCGGCGAGCGCGCGAGCGCCAGGGCCGCGCGCGCGGCCGCCAGGCTCAGGGGCTGGGAAGACGACGACGCCGGGGCGGCGGCGGCGGCGGTGGCGGACGCCGACGCGTCTCGAACGCGTCTCGAGGAGGGAGAAGGTCTTCTTCCGGAGACGCGCTCCTCCTCGGAGACGCGCTCCTCGGAGATACAATCGGAGGTGCCGGATTTTTCCTCAGCGGACGACGACGACGCTCTGACCCCGACCGCGTCGGGCCGCATGAAGTACGCCTCCGCGTTCGAGCCCGATGAGCTGGTGGGGTTGCTGCTGAAACTCAAGGGCGCGGACATCGTGTCCATCCCCGTGACCGAGCGGTGCGGTTGGGCGGACCACTTCGTCGTGGCTACCGCGCGCTCGCCGCGGCACATCCGCGCGCTCGCCGGCGCCGTGCTGCACGCCGTGAAGCAGCGCGTGCGGTACGTCGTAGGCACGTCTCTGCGGCCCTCCATTGAGGGCGCCGACGATGTCTCCGCGGGCGAGGCGGGCGACGACCACTGGATGCTCGTGGACTGCGGATCGTGCGTCGTGCACGTCTTCTCCGCCGAGGCGCGCGAGCGGTACGACCTGGAGGGGCTGTGGGCGCCCGGGGTCGCACTGGAAAGACGCAACCCCGACGACGTCGCCATGACCATCGAGACAATCACGGCGTCTGCGAACGACCATCACGGCGACGTGCCTCGCGACGGCGCGCGCGTCGCGGATGAAGGGACGATCTCGCTCGACTTGGCGTCCATGCGGGACCTGGACGAGTACGACGACGAGTACCTCGAGCCGCCCGACTGGGACGCGAGTCTGACGGATCTCGAGGCGCGACGGGTCGAACGCGGGGCGAGCGGGGCGAACGATCGCGCGTCGTCCTCCTCGTCGTTCGGGAAAGCAGGCGTGGCTCTGGGCGACGAGGGCGAGTAGGGTCCGCGTCGGTTACTTCGAGTGACGTTTCGCGCGACGCCGCGGGTCGCGCGCTTCACCTCGCGAGGCTCCGAAGCTGTCTTCGATCCGCCCCCGGGTGAGCGGCATCGCGACACGATCGCGCGTCGACGGCGGGCACCGCTCCGCCCCGCCCCCACCCCGCGCGAACCGAGACGCGCGCGCGCGCGCGCTCGAACGACGATCGTTTTAATACGCCTTCGCTTCCGAGCTCCGCGTAGAATGACGATCGCGCGATGCGGTTCTCTCACAAATTTCGGCTCGTCGACGGGCCGTGACGACGGTCCGCGACTCGGCGACGCGCGCGCGTTGGTGATTCGTCAGACGCCGGTTTGGTTTTCGTGAGCCTCTTGATTTTCCCGGGAAACGCCATCCTAGTTTTTTCTACACATACGAGCAGTCTCGAAATCTTGAAAAACGTAAAATTCGCGTTGCGTCCAACGAGGCAAGCCGCCATGATGACACACCGCGGGAACCGATATTACTAAGTTTGCGCCACGTTCTCGCGTTCGGGAGAGAGTTACGTCATCTCGCGACGCGCACGCGCCGGCACCCGGTTCGCACGCGCTCTGATGTCGATGCCCACGGCGACGGCGGCGATGTCCGCCACGTCTCGGTTTGCGGCGCGCCCCCCCCCGGGGGCCGCGCGCGCGGCGAGGCCAGCCGTCTCGAGAGGGAGAGGAAAGATCTCCAGCGCCCGTCGCGGTGCCGTCGCGGCCGCGTCGAAGCGCGACGACCAGCCGGAGGATTGGCAGCTCAAGTACCTGTACGACGGCGGGTGCACGGTTTGCAACTCCCTGGTGAAGCTGCTAAAGTCCAAGAAGGGACACGAGAAGATCTGGTGCGTCCACGCGCCGAGAACGCGAGGGCCGCGCCCTGGGAGCTGCGTGACAAACGTTCTCCTCGCTCCTTTTTCGCCATCTGAGAGCCGAAGGCGCTCGGCGAAAGACACGGGGCGCGCGTCTCCCCGCGTCTCGCGTCGCGGCGCGTCTCACCGCGTCGCTCGTTTCTCCCGCCCCCCCGCGCGTCGAGACCGCGGCGCGTCGTGAGCGACACGCCGCGCCCCCCCCGCGCCCCCCTCGCCTCCTCCCGCTGACTCCTCGAACGCGACGTCGTCGTTTTTTTCACCGAAAAACAGGTTCGAGGACATCGCGGATCCGAAGTACGCCGCCGAGAAGAACGCGGGCATCACGTTCGAGGAGGCGATGGAGACGATCCACGTGATCAAAGCCGAGGATGAGGAGGTGCTGCTGGGCATGGAGGCGCTCACGGCGCTGTACGAGATCACCGGCATGGGCTGGCTGTTCAAGCTCGCCAAGCTGCCGGTGCTCTCGAGCGCGGCGGAGGTGGCGTACAATATGGTGAGCAAGAACCGCAAGTCCATGGGCGGCGCCGCGGACGGGCTGCTCGCGCTCGGGCGGATCAACATGGAGGAGAAGGGCGAGGGCAGCTGCACGGACCTGGAGGGCGAGTGCAGGGAGCAGGCGCCCCCGGTGGACGAGGAGGAGGAAGCCGCCGCCGCCGAGGCTGAGGCGCGCCGCGCAAAGCTCGCCGCCGAGAAGGCGGAGGAGGCGGCGGCGGCGGCGAAGGCGGCGCCCGCGTCCGCCGCGGGCACGAACCCCGCGGCGACCAGCAAGGGTGGGCTAGAGAACGCCGCGCGCCAGCCCGCGCCGCCCTCCTCGGGGTCGCTTTCGGACCGCCGGAACATCCTCGGCGTCTACGATAACCGCCGCTCGATGTCGAGCGCGCGCGCGCTGCGCGCGGCGCCTGTGGACACCGAGACGGGCGAGCTGATCGACGAGGTGCTGACGATCCCGCTGGACGACGCCGAGCTCTCCACGGTGGCGAACGCGCTGACCGCGATCATCAAGCACTTCGGCTGGCAGGGCAACGTGGGCATCGGCTTGCCCGGGCAGGCGGTGGCGACGGATCGCGAGGCGGTGAACGAGACGGTGGACGAGACGCTCGACTCGATGGACCTGCAGATCGACAAGACGTTCCACGAGAGCATGTACGCCATGGAGGACGGGGACGCCGCGAAGCGGCTCGCGGACCGCGAGGAGCGCGTCAAGAACTCGCCCGGCGAGTGGGGCAAGTCGCGCGTGCGCGCCGCCGAGAAGTACGCCAGCAAGAACCCCTCGGCGCCCAAGTCGATGGCGACGCAAGCCGCCGAGGTGAGCGCGTCTTCGGACTCGCGCCAGAGCCGATTGGAGATGGAGACGTACCTGAAGAACGCGGTGGGGCGCGACGTGGTGGTGATGACCGGCGCCGAGGCGACGGGGTACGGCGAGATGCAGTACGGCGACGACGCGACGGTCTCGACGGGCATCACCGTCTGCGTCACGCTCGGTAAGACGATCGGGATTTCGCTCTTCGACGACGGCGTGTTGGCGCACAACCCGCGTGACGTCGAGCGCCAGGTGGCGACTTGGGATTACCCCCGGTGGGACGACGCGCCGTTGCCTCGACCGGTGTTACAAGAGGGCGACGTCGAGCCTTTAGAGGAGGAGTGGGACCGCTGGGCGGCGCGGGTCGAGCACTACCTGAGCCGCGTGGAGGCGGTGTGCAAGCCGGACAACTTCGTGGTGTGCGGCCGCGCGTCCGTGTCCTTCGACAAGTGGGCGCCCAAGATGCGCGGCATCAAGACGCCCGTGCGGTGCGCCAAGCAGGGTCTGAACGCGGCCGTGCAGGGCGCGGCGCAGGGCGCGCGCGAGATCCTGACGCTGCGCCGGGACACCGCGCGCGTGCGCGCGGCGATCGGGCACCAGAAGGGTCTTTCGCCGCAGAAGCTGACGGACGACATGCTGGGCGCGGTGTTTGACGAGTTCGACGCCGACGGCAGCGGAGCTCTGTCGTCGGAGGAGCTGGCGGTGGCCATCTCGAGGTTGGGCGTGACGATGACGGACGCCGAGCTCAAGGAGCTGTTCGTGGAGATGGACAGCGAGATGACCGGCGACATTCGCCGGCACGAGTTCATCAACTGGTGGAAGGACTCCATCGGGTCGTCCAGCGTGGAGATCATCCACACCATGGAGGAGTACGCGCAGGTGATGGAGGACGCGAGCGGCACAGGCCAGCTCACCGTGCTCATGGTGGGCGTCACGTACTGCAAGCCGTGCAAGGCGTTCTCGAAGAAGTACAGCGACTTCGCCGAGCGCTTCTCCGACGCGAGGTTCATCAAGGTGTTCGGCAACGAGAACAAGGACATGACCACGCTCTGCCGCGACGAGCTCAAGGTGAAGAGCACGCCCACCTTTTACTTTTTCCGCGACGACAAGCAGACGCACATGCACACCGGCGCCAACGCGGGGAAGTTCGAGAAGTTCATCCTCGAGGAGGCGCGCGAGGGCGAGCCCGGGTACGGCTCTCCCAGGCTCTTCGAGGACCCGGTGGAGGACCCCAAGAAGGACAAAGACAAGAAGGAAGCGCCCGCGAGGTAGAGAGAGAACAGACGGCGGCTCGGGGTCGGAGGCGGCGGTTGTCGCGAACACGTTTCGAAAGCGGTCCGAGACGTCGACGCTCAGATGAACAAAAACGAGCTACTGTCGCGTCGAAAACGCGACGACACGTTCGTCGTCGCATCTTTCGATCTCGTCGCATCACGCACACTTTCTCGTTCGCGTCTCGCGTCGCGTCTCGCGTCGCGTCCCTTTTCGTCCGAGCCGCGAGCGCCGAGCGGCGCTTGAGCGGCGCTTCCCGCGACGTTTTTTCCGAGAGAAAACAGAGTCCCTTTCCTAGGAAACGGCTCGCGCAGTCGCACAGACGCACGAGGCGCGGCGGCGCGGGTTTCGCGACGCGGCGACCATGACCCCCCACTCCCTGGGCGTGCACAAGATTCTGTCCCTGCTGACGCCCGCGGTGCGACCCTTGGTGAACTGGAACGCGGAGCGTCGCCTGGCCGCGGCGGTCAATGTCTCGGACGTCCGCGACGCGGCGAAAGCGCGAGCGCACAAGATGGTGTTCGATTACCTGGACGCCGGCGCGGACGATGAGATCACGCTGCGTCGGAACAAGGACGCGTTCTCGCAGATCGAGCTGCATTACCGCGTCCTCGCGGGCTTGAAACCCCCGCTGGACTTGTCGACGCGGATCTTGGGGAACGACGTCGACGTCCCGTTTTTCCCCTCGCCCACCGCGGGGAGCAAGATGTTCCACCGCGACGGCGAGGCGGGCGTCGCGCGCGCCGCACGGGCCCACGGCGCGATGTACTGCCTGTCCACCATGGGCACGACGTCGCCGCGCGACGTCGCGAAGGCTCTGGATGCCATGGAGGCCGGCGACTCGGCCTCGAGACCTGCCGGCATCACGAGGCGCGAGGGCGTTGCGAGCGGTTTCCACGCGCGCCCCGGCGACGCGCCCGCGCGCGGCGGGAAGCTGTTCCAGCTGTACGTGTGGAAGGACCGCTCGCTGGTGCGCGACTTGCTGGCGCAGGCGAAGGCGAACGGGTTCGACGCTTTGGCGCTGACTGTGGATTTGACCTGGTACGGCAACCGCGAGCGGGACACGCGCAACGGGTTCACGGTCCCCCCCGCGTACTCGCTCCGTCAGATCGCGCACGCGCTCCGACGGCCGGCGTGGACGTGGGATTTCCTGAGCTCGCCCGAGTACGCGTACGCCGCGCTCGACGTCGCGGCGGAGGCGCGAGAGCTGCGACGGACGGAGTTTTTAAAACGACGCCACGAAAGCGAGAGCTTTCAAGAAGAAACAGAACCGCCTGCTTTACCCACCGACCGGCGCTCGCAGGTGTCGTTCATCCGCGACGCCTTCGACCCGAGCTTCAGCTGGGACGACGCCGAGTGGCTGGTTTCCGAGTGGGGGGACCGAGGGCCGGTGGCGCTGAAGGGCGTGGTACGGCCGGAGGACGCGCGTCGCGCGGTGGAGCGGGGCTTCGACGCCGTCTGGGTGTCCAACCACGGCGGCAGGCAGATGGAGACCGCGCCCGCGACCGTGGACGTGCTGCCGGGCGTGCGCGAGGCGCTGGGGGGCGCGAGGGCGTGGGTCGAGGCGCGGCGCGCCGTCGACGCGGCGCGGCGCGCGGGCGGCGACGACGCCGCGGCG
>MDSV01146648.1_pt1 | contig 27031 bp, 11 predicted proteins | sample 810851 | NCBI WGS metagenome assembly MDSV01 (sample SAMN05326640, study PRJNA326480) | marine metagenome | isolation source: seawater | place: Atlantic Ocean: North East | collected 2012 | reverse complement strand
GTGAAAAGCGTCAGTGCGGCGCGCGCCGCGCTCGCGGCGATGGCGGGCTCGGGTTCGGACGGTCTGGCGGAGCTCACGACGGAGGAGCTCGCGGACCTGCCGGACTTCACCCCGAACATCTACAAGGTGGTCCGCGCGCTGCGCAAGGACGACCACGGCCCGTACAACTGCCTGGCCTCCATCGTGCACGACGCCGCGTTCGTGAAGGGCGTCGTGCGCGAGTACGGCCTGCCGACGTTCGCGAACCTGCGGTGCGGGCTGTGGTACGCGGGGCGGCATCACGGAGGGAATGAGGAGGGGGACGGTCCGAACCGTCGAGGGGTGACAGAAGACCCTGTTTCGGAGGTGGAGAGCGAAGACGCCGAGACGACCCTCGAGGAGGAGGACGTTCGCGCGCCCATCGACGGGACGTGTTATTTCAAGTCCACCGACGGCCACTGCAACAACTGGAGCTTCAGCGGCACGCGTCTCAACATGCACGTCGCGGAGGCTGCCGCGCGGCGCGGCGGGTGCGTCATCGTGGACGCCACGCGGAGCACCACCAAACGCTTCCCGGACAGCCTCTCGAAGACGATTCCCATCTGGGCGGAGACGCTGAACCGAGCCGTGCGCGAGGCGAGGCGGCGCGGCGAACACGCCGACGCCGAGACGCTCGCGCGAAGAGACGCCGACGCCGACTCGGCCGACGGCGACTGCGACGTCGAGAATGATGCCTTCGACGCGGGCGCCGCGTTCCCGCCGTGGATCGGCGAGCGCGAACGCGAACGGATTCGGGAGCGCATGCCCTCGTTTTCCGAGCGGCTCCGCGCGGTGTCTCCCGACCTGTCTCTGTTGATAAAAACCCTGAAGGCGCCGCTGCGGTGCTTCTGGGTGTCGCGCGAAACCGCCGCCCGCGGCTTGCCGCTGCTGGAGTCGGGCGCGGAGGGGAAAAGAAACGCGCCGGCGCCCGCGTGCGTGCCCGTCGTGCTCGTGAGCGCGTCGGAGCCCATGCAGTGGCACGGCGAGCGGCGCGTGGGGAGCGACGGTCGGTCGTTCGCGTACGTGCCCGGCGCGGGGGACGACGAGGAGAGCTGGGCGCGCGGGCTCAAGGCGGACGCTTTCTGGCGCGCGCGGAGGCGAGTCCTCGCCGGCGGTCCCGCCGGGTGCGTCGAGCGGATCGACGACGTCGTCGCCGCGGCGAGCGGCGCCGAGACGCGTCGCGACGCGCTCGACGACGCGAAGCGTGACACGAAGCGCGCACCGGAAGACCCGGCGGGCTGGCGGCTCGCCGGGTCTTCCGACGCGCGCCGCGCGGCGGGCGGGTGTCTGTCCGGCGCCGCGCGCGTGGCGGCTGCGGCGGCGCTGGGCGCGGCTCCGCTCGGCGCCGTGGACGAGGGCGCCGTGCGCGCGCTCTTCGCGAAGGATGACTCGTTCGACGACGGCGACGCGGCGGTTCGTTCGTTGCGGGGCATCGCGCTCGGGTCCGTCAAGGCGCTGGCCCGGTCTGAGACCTGGGCACGCGCGCGAGCCGTGCTGGTGGTGGGCGACGCCGAGCTCCCGACGCGCGTCGCCGAAGGCGTTTCGTCGCACACGCCGCCGTACGACGCGCCGTTTCTGCGCCTCCCGGCGCGCCTCGCCAAGTCGGCGCGCGCCGAGCTCGCGGACGCGCTCCCGCGCGCGCTCGCGTTTCTCGAGGCGCACGCGTGCGCGTTGGAGGCTGAGGCCTCGTCTAAAGACTACGTCCTTGTCGCCTGCAACGACGGCGTGGACCACTGCGTGGGGGTGGCCGTGGCGCGCGCCGTTGCGGCGGAGCTCTCTCCGCGCGAAACCGACGCCCGAGGCGGGGGCGTTTGTGACGATTCGTCGACGAGACAGGCGCCGCCGGTCACGAAGGATTCGGTCCGGCGGCGCCTGGCGGCGGTCGCCGCGAGACACCCGGAGGCGTCGCCCACGCGCGGGACGATGAAGCAGGTGTTCAACTACCTGCTGGACGTGTCCAAGGGCAGGAGGTAGCGCACGGAGACAGAGGAAGGCTGCGCGACGACGAAGGTAGCTAGTACTTTTTGCCGTAGTATCTAGCCAGGTAGAAAAAACGCTGAGGCGTGCGTGCTGATTGACTCGGCAGTCGGCACGCGCGCGCCGAAACTGTCGTAGGTCTGCCCTACTCAGCCTGGTGGCCCTTGAAGTGCGGCAGTACCGGTGGCGCGTCTCGCGCCGGGGCGGATCCGATGGCGACGCCCGCGTGCGCAGAGTTTTGCTGCGTGGCGAAGCGCTTCGACCGGCCGTTCCTGCGGCTCCCCAAGGAGGCGGTCTCCGCGCCGGACGCGAGCGCAAGCCCTTCGGGTGCGGGAGATGCGGAGCGGCGGTCGGCCGCGGACGTCGACGCGCGCGACACCGACGCGGCCGCCGCCGCCGTCGACGCGACGGCGGGCGACGCCACGGAGCGCGCGAGGACTTCGGTTCCGGATGGCGGCGCGGACGACTCGGACGAGACCGAGGCGGAGGAGACCGCGACGCGCGCACGTCTCGACGAGATCCTGCGGACCATCTCGGGGCGCCGAGCCTCCTCTTCCGAATTGCTCCCGCGGACGGACGCCTCCGCCGAGACGGGCGAGACGACGTCCGGGACGGAGGGAGATCTCCCCACTGCGCGTGGAAAACGCGTCACCTCTGACGAGGAGTCCGCGGAGTCGTTTCCTGTGGCTTTCCTGGAGCCCCTGGCTCACATGTCCCACCGCCGCGAGAGGCACTGCCGCGTCATCCTGCAACACGCGTGCGCGGACGCCGTGATTCGCGGCGCGGCGCGTGCCCTGCGCGAAGCCGCCGCGGTGCCGACGGAGCGCGGTGCCTCTCTCGACGCCGACGTCTCACACGCGGGCGAGCTCGCGGCTCTGCTGATCCACAACCTGGCCATCGCGGCGTCCGCCAAGGAGCCGCGCGACGACGATGAGACGTACCTGGACGAGCCGGACGTGAAACACCCCGCGCTTTTGAAGGACGGGAAGTACGACCCGGTGACGAGCGTCGTGAACCACCCCACGTGGGAAGGACTCGTGCGCGACGTGTTCGCGACGTGCGAGCGGCTCGCGAAGCGTGAGAGGGAGAAGAGCCCGTACGAAGACGGATCTTCCGCGACGCCGCCGAACGACGCGAGCCGAGGAGCCGCGGCGGCACGACTTTCTGTCCCCGAAGAAACAAAAAACGACGCCGCCGCGGACGCGGAGCTCGTCGCCGCGGCGGCGCGAAACGAAAACGAAAACGCGCGTTTTCGACAGAGCGCCACCTCGGACGAGCACGCGGCTCTGTGCCGCGGCGCGCTGGGCACGTACACGGGCGCGTTCCTGGCTTTGCTCGAGCCGGACAGCGCGCGTCCCCGTCTGCTCGCCATGGACGGGGGTTCGTTCGTGCTCCGGGTGTTCCGCTGCTTTGGTTCTGTCTTGCCGGCGAGGCACGGCGACGCCGCGCTGGACGCGGTGGGTGTGTTCCACCGCGTGCTGTGGCTCCGGCCGGACGCCACCGCGGCCGAGCGCCACGGGTTGACGCGCGCGCTCGTCGCCATGGAGACCCCGCTGCGTTCGCTGGACGCGCGCGAGATCGAGCGCGTCGCCGAGGCGCCACGGCCCGACACCGATACCTATACCGAGACCGATACCGGCCGGCTTCCGCGCGCGGAGAGCGACGAGCGGGACGCCGAGACCGCTTCGGAGGCGGACGAGCAGTGCGACCCCGACGACTTGTGGGACTGGCACCCGCGCGACGGGTACTGCGCGAACGAGCGGCCCGGCGAGCCGTTCCACCCGTTCAGGTGGCATCCCGAGAGCGACCGGCGGACGCTGTGGCGCCAGTGCGAGGCGCAGGCGGAGCGCGTCTCGGTCAACGGCGTGCTGGCCGGCTTGCGCACGCACCTGCCCCCGCCCGGGTCCGCGGGCGACGGGTACGGCGCCGCGGGGGGGACAGTCGCGTGCACGCAAGCGGTGCACGCGCTGCGCGCGCTGTTCGAGGACCTGCAGATCCTGGACGCGCAGGCCACGCACGAGCGCGCGCTGATGCGCGCCGACGCGTTCGAGAAGCGCGCGATGTGGCGCCAACTCCGAACCGCGCAGATGCGCGAACTCGTCGAGCAGCTGGCGTGCGTCGTGGAGACGCTCGGGCAAGGCGCGCCGACTTCGGGCGGCGACGACGAGAAGGAAAAGGAGGAGAGACGCGGACCGTCGGGCCCCGGGGAACCGTCGGAATCCTCCGAGTACGCGGGGGTTTGGCGCGGATTCGAGACGGTCATCCCGAAGGAAGGGCGGTGCGACGGCGCGGTGGGCGCGTCGGTGGCTGTTTTGAACGCGATCCTGCACCATCCGTATCAGTCCGCGACTCTAGAGGAACATCCGGGCTTCGACGGGGTGTGGAACGCGGTGACGCGCGCGATGGCGTCGCGGTGTTCGTGCGTGTGGGCGACGTTTTCCACGATGTGCCGGATGGCGGGGAAGGGGGGCACCGCCGCGAAGCGGCTGATGTCCATGCCCTCCTCTGGGTGTTTGTTGAACGCGTTAACCTCCGCGGCGCGCGACGAGTGGCCGGCGGTTCCGCTCGCGGAGATGCCGCCCGCGACGTTCCTGCCGCGGCGGCGCGGTTCCGGCGGCGACGCGTCGGGACACGGAGCGAGCCAGGAGGGCGAAGCAGACGCCGAACGAGACGACCGCGCCGCGTGGAAAGCCAGACGCAAGCGCAGGCGCCGCCGGCGCGAGGCGTGGCGCGAGAAGACCGCGAAGGACCTGGCGAAGGACACGAAGGCTGAGGCGAGGAAGGCGAGGAAGGAGAACCGAGACGCGGCTCGCCTCTCGGCGACGGCGGGAGTCGCGAACGACGACGCGAAGGCACTCGCGCGACAGGAAACAGCTCTTGACGCGCGCCGCCACTCGGGCGACGGTTCCGCCGACGACGACGCTCGCGGGTCCTCCTCCTCCTCCTCCGACTCGGAGGAGGACCCGCTGGCGTCGTCGGCGAACCGCCTGTCGCTCCGCGCCACCGCCGCCGCGACTTTGGCGTCGTTCGCGCGCGTGCAGCGTCACTGGGACGAGCTGGACCGCGGCGAGGTGCTTTCCAAGTACGACCAGGACGCCACGCTGGACGCCATCGACGTGGACGACGGGCCCGCTGACGGCGCATGGCGCCCCAGAAGAAGAGGGGAGGTGAACGAAGCGCTGCGTTTCGCCGACGTCCCGGAGACGCTCGAGGCGCTGGAGCTGTGGTACGCGGCGCGCGGCGGCGACGCCGCCAGCGCGCCCTCGCGCGCGGACGTCCGCGCCGCGCGCGAGGGCGTGCGCGCCGCGTTCGCCGCGCACCGCGCGCGCCGCGCGGACGACGCGGACCCGATGGAGGCGGACGACGCGGCGGAGCGGTTCGCGCGCGACGCGCAGATTGAGACGTGGTGGACCATGCGGTGGCGAGAGGGCCTGTACGAAGATCGGCGGCGGAGGGAAGCGGCGGCGGCGGCGGCGGCGGCGGAATCCGCGCGAGACGCGTCATCGAAACGCGACGCGCCTGCTTCTTCTACGCCTTCGCCGGGGTACTTGGACCGTCCTATCGACGCGTCCCCCCCCCAGCCTTTCCAGCCCGACGCGGGGAAGATGCGAGCGACGTCCTGGCCCGCGCACGCGGCGCGGCATCCGCAGACGCGCAAAGGCCCGCTTCCCGGCAACGCCGACCCCGAGGGCGTGCTGGGCACGGTGCCGCTGATGGAAGACATCCTGACCGTTTTGTCCGAGAACGTGCTGGACCCGTATATCGGGTTTTCGCCCGACGCCCTGCACGACACGGGCGTCGCGGTGGAGGCCATCGAGACGCTCGCGTCGGACGACGACGCGCGCTGGCTGCTGCTCCCGCACGCCAAGCTCGCGCTCGAGTGCCTGGTGAGCCGCGTCGACGAGACGGCGAGGCTCGCGAAGCTTGCGGCGGCGAACGGGGGCTTCCTTCCGGCCCGGAGGGATGCTTTTTTCGGCGAAGACGATGATGGGAGCCAGACGGACCATCTCCCCGCGAACGACGAGGAGGATCTTTCGCGGGAGCGAAAGCGCGAGAGCCACCGGACCTCGCCGGAGCCGTCCTCGTCGCGGGCGAAGAAAAAGAAACCGTCCAGGAAAAAGAAGACGCGCGTTTCCCGCGGGGACTTGTGCGCGCGCAACGCGCTGATGACGCACACGTTGTACAGCGTCACGAAGCAAGCCGAGAGCCAAAAGGAAGGCTCCGCGTGGCCCGTGCTGATCGAGTGCTCGGACGTTCTGCTCGCCGCGCTGCACTCGATCCTCACGCAGGCGCGTGAGGATCACGAGCCACAAAAAACGGTGGCCCGGGCGGGGGCGTCCCGGACGGGACGCGAGACGCGCGTCGCGGACGCGGCGGAAAAAAAAACCGCTGCCGCGGCGGACAAAGCGAACGCCGCGGCGACGCGCGAGACGGTGATCGAGCTCTGCCGCAACGCGATCATCGTCGTCGCGGAGCTCGCGGACCCCGCCAACTGTCAGGACACGCCCGAGCTGGGCGCCGCCTGGGCCGAGGGCGTGGTCACGCGGAAGCCCTGGGTGCTGGATGAGCTCGTGCGCGTCATGGCCGTCGGCGGGATGACGAAACAAAAAGGGTTCGGGAACGACGACGCCGCCGCGCGCGGAGCGGACCGAAGCGGTGTTTCGGCGCACGCGTCCGACGACGACGCCTCGGGTGCGGTTCCGCCGATGCGCCTCTCGGCGTCGGCGGACCCCGACGCGAAGACGGCGGCGAGGTTCGCGTTTGCGACGCGCCCGACTGAAGTGACCGAAGCCGACGAAGACGACGCCGAGTCAGGCTCGGCGTCGTACCTGCGCGGCGCGGCGGCGGACTGCGCGCACATCGCCGCCGCCGCCATGTTCGGCTTGCTCTCCTGGGACGCGTCCGCGAAGGCGTTCCTGGAACGCGCACCGAAGCGAGGCTCGGGCCTGCCCAGCGCCAACGCGCTCATCAGCCGCGCGCTGGCGCTGCTCGCGGACGCCCGGCGCGAAGGCCAAAAAAGCGAACCGAAAGCGAACGGAAAAAACGCGCGCGAAACATCGCGCGCGTCGGACCCTTCGGCGACGGACCCGGAGGAGGCGGCGCTGCTGGCCCGGCTGTTCGCGCAGTCCGGCCAGAAGGCGCACCTGCGCGGCGCCGAAGCCGCCGGCTTGCTGGCGCGCCTGGCGGGCGACGACGCCGGCCGCCGCGCGCTCGTCGCCCACGCGCCCGGGATCGTCGGCTACCTGGTGCCCTGCCTCGACGCGCGGCTCGGCCAGACGGCGGTTTTCGCCGCGCGCGCGCTGTCGGGCCTCGCGCGCGGCGAGGCGCGGGAGGAGAAGGTTTCGCCCGCGGCACCCGCGCCCGCGGGTGTCCTGGAGAAGTACCCGTACCCGGACAAGCTCATCGCGGCGTTGAGCGGGATGCTGGCGGTTCGTTCATCGTTCGGGTCGTCTCCTTCATTCAGGGACCGCGAGGCGCGCGCGCGCGGCAGTGACCCGATCGGCTACCTGGAAGACGCGGCGGACGGCGACGCGCGCGACGCCGGCGTCGAGGCGCACGCGCTCTCCGAGGCGGTGGTGGCCTTGGCGACGCTCGCGCGCGCCAAGCCGTGGCGGTGGCGCCTCGTCGACGTGCGGTCCACGTCGCTCGCCGCGCCGATCGCGGCTTCGACCGAACCCGCGGACGATGGCGCGAGCGCGGGGAGCGCGGAGGCTCCGGAGGCGGCGTCCGCGTTGGTCGCGCGCCTCGCGCGCCTGCTGGGGATGGCGGAGCGCCCCGAGGTTGCGTTCAACGCGCTGTACTGCGTGAACTGCCTGATGGGCGAGCCCCCGCAGAGCTGGGGGCGCGGCCGCGAGGCGGGCCGCGAGGAGGACCACGCCGCGCGACGCGCGTTCATCGCGGCGGCGGCGAAAGCCGAGGGCGTCCCGATCGAGGCGCGGCTCGCGGAGATCCTGCACCCCGAGTTCGCGCTCGAGGCGACGAAACAGAGAAGAACTTCTCGACGTCGGGACGACGCGGAGGCCGGCGTCGACGGCGACGACGGCGACGACGGCGACGACGGCGACGCGCCGCCCGCCGATTGCCGCCTGAACGCGACGCTCGTCATCGCCAACATCGCCGGCGACGCCGAGGGCCGCAGGCGGCTGCTGGAGGTGGGCGGCGACCGCCTGGTGCGCGGGCTCGCCGCCGCGATCGTCGGCCCCGGCCCCGAGCGCGCCATGCTCGCGGCGTACTCCCTGGGCGAGCTCGCCAGACCCTTGCCGGGCGTCGAGCTGGCGCTCGGGGGCGCGGCGCGCGCCGAGCGCGCCGCACGCGGCGCCGAGGACCGCCCGAACCAGTCGGACGAAAACGAAGACGAGAACGAAAACGCGCGTTTCGACGACGCGTTCGTGGGGGCGCTTCCTTTCCTGGCGAACGCGAGCGGCCGCCCGCCCACTTTCCTGGTCGCGCCTGGATTCGAGGACCACCCGGTGATTGCGTCGCGACGCGCGCGCGCCGAAGCGCTGGCGGCGTCCGCGTTGGGCGCTGCGTCGGCGGCGCGCGGGGTGCTCGCGGACGGCGAAGCGCACGTCCGCGATTGGGTCGCGCGCGGCGACGCGGCGTTGGACGGCGCGGTTTCGCACGACAAAGCGTACGGCTACGCGCGGGACCACAGCGCGCAGAACGCGTTACGCGCGTTACCATTGCCGGTGAAGCGGAAGTGGCTGCTGGAGATGCTGCGGTGGGAGCTCGGGCCGGTGAGCGCGGGCGTGCCCCTGCCCGGAGCCGCGAGCGTCGCGCTCGCCGTGGACCGCGCCAAAGTTCTGCGCGACTTGTGCAAGCACTGCGAGCTCCCCGACGACTTGGCCGGGAGAGGCGCTTTCTCGTCCGCCGAGTTCCAGGACACGGACTCCTCCGGGGACGAGGAGCGTGAGGAGCGGGAGGAGGAGGAGGAGGAGCCTCAGACGCCGCCTTCTCCCCGAGCCCGAGGAGGACGCGGCGCGCGCGGCGCGTTTTCGTCCCCGCCGCGCGGCGGCGTCTCGGTTCGGTTCGTGAACGAGCGCGGCGAAGGCGCCGCGCTTCGCCGCGAGTGGTTCGCTTTGGTCGCCGAGAAGGCTGCGGACCACACGCACGGTCTTTTCGTGTCGCACGACGGCGGGCGGAGTCTGCACCCGCACGCGTGTTCCGGGGCGATCAACCCGAAGACGCACCTGAAATACTTCGCCGCGCTCGGCCGAGTCGCCGCCGTCGCGCTGTACCACGGCGAGACGCTCCCGCTGCGACTGACGGATGCGTTTTTCGCGCGGGCCGTGCTCGGCGCGCGCGCGTCTCTGGAGGACCTGCGAAGCGTGGACCCCACCCTGTACGCGAACAAAATCCAGTACTTGTCGGGCCTGCTGCGTGCTTCGAGCGCGACGACGAGCGACGCGACGTCGCGCGCCGACGCCGACGCGACATTACGAGCGCTGGATCTGGAGTGGTCAGACGCCGCGGACCCGACGGGGGTGTTTTTCCCGGGCGAGACGCGCCCGTTTTCGTTCCTGCCGCCGTTTCCGATCATCGGAAACGGCGGCGACGCGAACGACGACGAAAACACGCACACGAGAGGGAAAAGCGGTGAAAAATGCGACGGAGCCCAAAACTTTGGAACGTCAGGAACGGCGTCGGCGCGCCCTGCGGTGACCTCGGAGACGCTCGGCGCGTATTTGCGCGCGTTCGCCGCGCACCGGACGTACGGCGGCGTGGCGCGACAGACCGCCGCGTTCGCCGCGGGGTTCGGCGCGGTGGTCCCCCCGCCTTTGCTCAGCCGCATGCGCTCCGTGCTGACCGGCGCGGAGCTGTCCGTTCTCGTCGCCGGCGAGCCGGGCGAGGTGGACGTGGCGGACTGGAAGGCGCATTCGAGTTACGCCGACGTCGCTCTGGCGACGAGCTTCTCGGCGCGGTGTTTCTGGCGCGCGCTCGAGGACGTCCTCACCCGAGCCGAGCGCGTCGACGTGCTGCAGTTCGCCACCGGGCTCGTCTCCGCGCCCGCGGGGGGCTTCGCCAACCTCGTGGGCTACGCCGGTGATGCCTCGCCGTTCACGGTGGCTGAGCTGGCGGGCGATGCGCGCGACGCGCCGGGGGCGCTGCCCATGGCGCACGCGTGCTTCAACACCATCCGGCTGCCGCGGCTGGCGGACCGGGAGTTCGGCGGGAGCGTGGAGGCTGGCGGCGCGGAGATGGCGCGGCGTTTGCGCGTCGCGACGAGTCACGGCGCGCGTGGCTTCGACAACTTCTGAAGCGTACGAAGGTACGTGAAGCGACGCGCGACTGTGACGACGACCGCGGGTGACGGAACGACATTCGCGAGCGTCTCGTAGCGGTAGAACGTAGGCTGTACTGTAGAGCTATATGTACTTCTTTTACTTTCAAGTAGGGCATTTTTTAGGGCGCGTAGCTTAGACACGCGCGTCGTCTGAGTCATCAGAATACGCATCACCAGAGATGCTTCATGCGACGCTTCCCACGCACCGTGTACTGTTCACCATTCAGACGCAGAGCCTGTACGTGACGTAGCGCCCCGCTGTCTCCGAGGGCCGGATGATGCGCCCCCCCTGCCCCCGCCGCATCCCAAAGTACCGAGCCACCGGGTCATGCATCTGGATGCGCGGCAGCTGCGTCTCCTTGACTTTGTACCGGTCCAGCAGCGTTTTCTTCTGCTCGTCGTTCAGCAAAATGTGCTCAGGCACCAGCACGTGGTCGGTGATGTTCACCAGCAGCTCCGTCTCCTGGAACTGCTCGATGAAGAACTTCTGCGCCTGGCACTCCAAAAGCGACTGCTTCGCGAAGGGCGTCAGGCTCTGCTGCACCACGATGATCGCGCGGAACACGCTCTCGTCCTTCATGCGCTTGGCGTACTCCTTGATGGTCTTCACCCCGACCTTCTCCTCGTCAGGGAAGAAGACGAAGATGCTGTCCGCGGGGTCGTCCCGGCGCGGGAACTGCATCGTCAGGTTCGCGCGCGCCGGATCCTCCCCGTGCTCCTCCACGAACTGATCCTTCCCAAGATCGAGCTCCGCCTGGCCCACCATGTACCCGCGCGCGTTCAGCATCTTGCCGATGGTCTTGCGGATGCGGAACAAACGCGTTTTCTTGTCCCCGGTGGACGACATCGTGCGTCGCGTCCAGCACTCCGGCAGGGGGGGGCGCGCGTCCGGGAATGCGGGCCGCCCGTCGGCGGCGGTCAGAATCCCTTCCCTCGTTTTTCGGAGGAAATTGTCCAACCGACCAACAATTTTTTTCGGATTGATGACGGTGTTCCCCAATCGGTCAATCGGGGAGTGCTCTTGAGTGGTCCGCACTTCGACCCGAGCGAGGAACCTCCCTCGACGCGCGAAGGTCTCGTCGTCGGGTGTCGACTTCTCGTGCGCGGCTCCTCCAGAAGCGACGAGGCGAAACCCGAGACGGAGTGGTTCCCCGTGACGCGCGTCTCGTCTAAATTTGGCACGACAACCCTTCGGCGTCGTAGTGCGAATCGCTCCTCGATCCGCCCTTAACTTAACGACCGACCATGCCCGAGGTCCGCCGCCCGACGTCCCGCCCCCCCAAGGCGTCCGGCCGCTCCATGCTGGGCGTGCAGCACGACTCGCGTAAGGCGTCCGCGCCCGTCTTCGGGTTCGGCAGCGCCGACCGCAACGCGCTCGCGCGCGTTTTCATCTCCGTGGACCACTGCCGCGCGGATTTCGGTAAGCTCGGCCCGGGCGCCGTGTACGACATGAAGAGCGGGTTCGGGACGCAGAACTCGTCCAAGAACGGGAATCCCCCCAAGTTCTCGTTCGGCACCGCGTCGCGGTTCCTGCAGCCCAGCGCGGCGCGCTCGAGGCGCAACCCGCAGGTGCCCGGCCCGGGCTCGTACGCCGCGTCGTCCAGCATCGGCCGGTCCGCCGACTCCAACAAGATCAACCAGGCCGCCTTCGGGTTCGGCACGGCCACCCGGGACGACGCGCAGCGCGTCTTCATCAGCGCGGCCGCCGCGAAGGTGCGGTTTGGGATGGAGTCGCCCGGCCCGGCGGCGTACGCCAGCTCGGCGACGCAGGCGGGCGTCGGAGCGCAGCCGCTCTCGACGCGAAGAACCGAGCCCGCGTTTTCCGTCGGCGCGGAGAAACGGCTGGCGTACGACTACGTGGAGCGCGCGAAGCGGCTGCCCGGGCCCGGGCAGTACCCCGCGCCGGCGGCAGTGGGCGTGCAGACGCTGTCGTACCGCGAAACGGAGCCCAACTTCGGGTTCGGCACGACGACCCGCGATGGCGCGAACCGCGTGTTCTTGGGGAAGGAGCAGAGCAAGGTGTTTTTCGGGCGCGAGAGCCCGGGGCCGGCGTCGCTGGGCCCGACGGCGTTCGGGGGGACGGGGCGCATGGTGCAGAGCACCAAAAGCACGGCGCCCGTCGCGACGTTTGGGAACGCGGGACGGGCGGGGGGGGGGATGTCGCAGACGCCGGGGCCGGGGAGCTACGACTGAACGCGCGAGGCTGTGAGAAAACATTTTGCGTTTCGTCGCCGACGGCCGACGTCCAAATTCTTTCATCCGCAAAATGGCCGCTTGGCCGGCCCGAAACTACGACCCACGTCACCCTCCGGGGAGCCTCTTCCTCCTCCTCACCACTGCACACGCGCGCTCGCGATGCGGTCGGCAGCGCGCGAGGGCCGCGCGCTGGTCGAGGCGGCGACGCGCGCGTGGAGTCGCGCGGCGACCGCGCCCGCGTGGCGCGGTGCCCACCCCCCGACGGTCGGAGGGACCTCGATCGCGTCGAGGCCGTGGGCACGCGCTGCGCGCCGCGCGGAGTCGTCCTGGACGTCCTCTTCGACTGCGAGCGCGTCCATGCCGACGACGGTCGCGCAACGCGCGCGCATGGGCCTCTCTGCCGCGGCCGCGGCCAACTCCACCGCGGGCGCGGCCGCGGTCGCGGCGGGGATAGCCGCCTCGTCCCCGGCGGCTCCGGGATCGGTCGCTCGCGTGGGCGCGGCGCGCGCCGCGCTCGACCGGCTGCGCGTGTACCACGACCTCTCGAAATTCAAGCTCAGCGCGTTCGTGGTGAGCACAGCGGCGACCGGTTTCGCGCTCGGCAGCGGCGAGCGCGTGGACTGGCGGGAAATGGGCGTCGTGAGCTTGGGGACGTTCCTGTGCTCGGCGAGCGCAAACGCGTTCAATCAGGCGTTTGAAAAGACAAACGACGGGAAGATGGCGCGAACGATGCGAAGGCCGTTACCCGCGGGGCGGTGTTCCCGCGCGCACGCGGTCGCGTTCGGCGTGGCGTCGGGAATCGCCGGGTACGTGCTGTTGAACACCCAGTGCAACGCTCTGACCGCCAACCTCGGCGTCGCCAACATCGCCGCGTACGCGCTCTGTTACACGCCGATGAAGCAGGCGCACTGGATCAACACGTGGGTCGGCGCGCTGGTGGGCGCCGTGCCGCCGCTGATGGGCTGGGCCGCGGCTCGGGACGGCGTCGAGCCCGCGGGCTTGATACTGGCCGCGGCGCTGTACTTCTGGCAGATGCCGCACTTCATGGCGCTGGCGTTCATGGCGCGCGACGACTACGTGCGCGGCGGGTATCGCATGATGAGCCACCCGGCGTTCGACGCCACGGGGCGCCGGGTCGCGGCGGTTGCGCTGAGGAACGCGGCGGCGATGCTCCCGCTGGGGCTCGTGGCGGTGGCGTGCGGGCTCGCGACGCCGCCGTTCGCGTACGAGGCGAGCGTTTTGGCGTTGCCCATGGCGCTGAGCTCGGCGGTGTTTTACCGCCGGCCGAACATCGCCAATGCGCGACGCGTGTTTTTCGGGTCGCTGCTCTACCTGCCGGCGTTTCAGGTCCTCGCCGTGGCGCACCGCGTGCCGAGAACGGAGACGAAGAAACGCTCGGCGCTGGACGAGCTGGTGGCGTTCCGCGTGCCCGCCAATCCGTGGGCGTGGACCGCGTGGAGCGCTACGGGGTGGCAGGCCTGGGCGGACGAGGGCCACGACGCGAAGCAGAAGCGAACGCTTCGCGTCGCGGGGGAAGAAGGGAAAAGAGGAAAAGAGAGGCGCGCGCGTTCGCGAGACGGCGACCGGGACGCGATCGAGTCGCCCCCGGGGGGTTTGCGCGCGCTCGGGGAATCCATGCACGCGACGTCCGCGGCGCCGTTCCCGTTCCTCCCGCCGCCCACGTGGCCGGACGCGGGAGGCGTTTCTCGCAGGTGATGGGCACACGACGCACGCGAGGTGATGAGTCCAATAAGTGTAAGTACTGTAGCTACTTTTTTAACGCGCGACGGTGTCGCGGTTTTATTAGATACACCGCTCGTAAAGTTTTTACAGGAGACGTCCTATGAGAAGTCGCGGCGACGCGTTCATCACTTGGGCGCTTGCCAGTCCATGCGGATGGGCCGCCCCATGCAGGGCTTCCCGTTGAGCGTCGCCGCGCGGTCCAGGTTCTCGTCGTCCGCGAAGTCCGCGAACCCGACGCCCCTGAACTCGCCGCTCTCCTTGTTCGTGAGCCACCGCACCGCCACCATCTCTGCGTCCGCGCCCTCCTTGAAGAATTTGTACATCTCGTCGTCGTCGATGGCAAAGTTCAGGTTGCCCATGAACAGCGTGTAGCACCCCGCCGGCTTCGGGCCCATGGGCTTCACTTCGAACTTGGCCGCCTTCGCGGCGCGCTTCTCCTCGCCGGTGTTCCCGCGCTCCTCCCACGCGCGGATCTTGGTCTCGCGGTTGTGGACCTGGCGCCCGGCCGCCGCCACCGCGCGCGCGGCGGCTTCCGTGGAGTCAAACTCCACCACGCCGGCGCCCAGGAACTTTTTGGTTTCCTTCTCCTCGAACCACTTGATGCTCACCACCTCGCCGCAGTCGGCGAACGCCTCACCGATGGCCGCCTCGTCGATGGACCACGCGAGGTTTCCCATGTACACCTTCGTGGAGGACGTGGGGAACGTCCCCGGCGCGGGTGGCGCGGGGGTCGAGCCGGATTTCGTCTTGCCGTCCGCGGACTTGAACTTCATCGGCGCGTCGTCCTCGTCGCCTTCGGCGGCGGCGGCGGGCGAATCTTCCACGCGAGGCTTCTTCGCGGTCTCGCCATCCTCGTCGTCCCTGTCGCGCTTCTCCTTCTTCTGCTTCTTCTCCTTCTTCTCCTTCTTCTCCTTCTTCTCCTTCTTCTCGCCCATCGTGAGGTTCACGTGTGAGGCGCGGCGCGAAGTGCCGAGCCGAGGAGGCGCGTGCCTCACACACTCCTGTTCGCTCGGGCCGGACGACGATCAGAAGATTGTGATATGTAAAGCGCGCGAAAAAGCCACGACCACAGCGACCCGCGCGAACGAGCGGCACGACCAGTCAACATGAGCGCAAGAACGCATCGCCGCGCTCGGCAGCGTCGCCGCCGGGGCACAATAGAGGAAAGGTTCGCGTCCCTTGAGGTGGCACACGAGCCGGATACGGCCGTGATGACCTTCGAGGACCTTCCGCGAGACCTGCAGGTTTCTATCCTCGGAAGTACCTTTCTTCCAGATCTGGTGGACCTGGCGAGGGTCAGAACTTGCAGCCGTGCGATGCGCGACGCGGTGGACGCCACGGGGCGCGAGATAACGGAGATGTGCACCGTTTGCGCCGCGGAGCAGGGGTGTTTGAGCACGCTCCAGACTCTGCTTCGGCGGGGTCACTTTGACGAGACGGTGGTGTGTGAAACGGCCGCCCTCGGTGGTCACCTCGAGATTCTCGTGTGGGCGCGGAAAAACCTACTGCCGTGGGGCGTGAGGACGTCCGCGCGCGCCGCGGAGGGCGGCCACCTGCGGGTGTTGAAGTGGCTGCGCGAGAACGGCTGCCCGTGGGACGAGCAGATAGGCTGGTACGCGGCGAAAGGCGGCCACATCGAGGTGCTGCGGTGGGCGCACGACGGAGGATGCCCCTTGACCGCGTGGACCTTCGCCTTCGCCGCGGAGGGCGGCGCCCTCGAGGCGCTGGAGTGGTTGCGCGCGCGCGAGTGTCCGCGGGACGCGCGCGCGTGCGAGCACGCGGCGCGAGGCGGCAATCTCGACGCGCTCCAGTGGCTGTTCAAGCTTTCCTGCCCGTGGGACGCGCGCACATGCGCGTGGGCGGCGAACAGAGGCCACCTCGGGATGCTGGAATGGGCGCGCGCGCGCGGCTGCCCGTGGGACGCGTGGGCGTGCGCGGAGGCTGCGAGGACGGGCGCGCTCGCGACCCTCGAGTGGCTGCGCGCGCGGGGCTGCCCGTGGGACGAGAGGACGCGCGCGAGCGCGCGTAACAGCGGCCACTTCGACGTGTACGACTGGGCGCGCGCGAACGGGTGCCCGGCGTGCGACCCTGACGACCGGACCGGGCGAAGCAGAAGGTCGAATCTTCTGTTGGAGAGGATCGAGCGCTTCTTCGGCGAAGAGGACGACGAAGACGAGGAGGAGGAGGACGAGTGGGACGACGAGTGGGACGACGACGAAAAGTAGAGACGCGCGAGCGGAAGACGGGGAAGTCGGGGAAGAAGCGCGCGCGCCCTCGGCGAGACGGACGAGGGGGGGGATGGTCGACTGGACCACCGTGAACGATGCGATCGACGCGTGATCGCACAGAGACGCGCGTAGACGCGATAACAGACGCGCGCGGTGACGCGCGCGGACGAGACGACGGCGCGGGCGACTCGCGAAGCGAAACGCGCGCGCGCGTGTTTTCACGAAAAACGTCTCTTTCGAAAGGTGACCGCCTTTGCTGCTTTCTATTCTACAGCGGCTCGAACGGGAACCCCTCTTTCCTCCTGAGCCAGTTGGTTTCGTCCCAGGCCGCGACCCCCTGGTCGATGAAGTGGACGCTGTATGCGTGCCTGGAGACCGGCGACAGGTTGGGCGCGCTGTAATGCACGTTCTCGCCGTGCAGAAGCACAGCCGTGCCGGCTTTGGTTTCCAGCGGCACGAACTTCTCCTTCGTGGAGAGGTCGCCGAGCCAGTCCGGGTACTCGCCCTCGAACCGTATGGACCCGGTCTCCGGCCCTCCACCCTCCTCCCTATCCACGAGCATGCGCTTGCTGACGGGCTCGCCGTGGCTGCCGGGCAGCGCCCACAGACACCCGTTCGCGGTGGTGCAGTCCTCGAGCGCGACCCAGACCCCCACGCAGGTGGGCGTCGGGCTCGTGTGCAGGAACGTCGAGTCCTGGTGCGCGGACACCTCGCCGCCGATAGAGGGCTGCTTGAAGATGTACATGGACTGCACCGGCGTGGGACGCGTCATGCCGAGCGACCGCGTCAGCGCTTTCATCTTCGCGCTCCTGGAAAACGCGGCGAACGTGGGGTCCAGGTCGTGCAGCGCGTGTCCCATCTTGTTGATGGACAGACGCTTCGGCTGTTTCAGCGCGCCGTCCTCGGCGAACGCCTCCTCTTCGAAGAAGAAGGACACGTGGTTGCCGCTGTCCAGGAAATACGCGTCGCTCGTGCGTTTCTGGTCCTTCGTGCTGAACACCGAACGCGGGTGCTTCGCGGTGTCGAATTCTTCCACCAGCGCGTCCGCGCGGGACAGCATGGACGCCACCTCCTCGGGACTCGCGAAGTGCTCCAGAACTAAAAACCCATCCGCCTGGAACTTTCGCGCCTGCTCGGGGGTGAGCGCCCCCGGATCGAGGGGGGCGGGGTCGGCGCCCATCGCGCGCGCGTCGGGGGCGACGCGCGTGAGGTGCACGGCCGCGGGACCTCGAGAACCGCGCGCGACGCGCGCGTGTCTGTGGCGACGATGACTCTTCGGCGCGCGAAAACGACGGGCGAGAGCGCGCGACGTTTTCGGCGCGAAAAAGCACGAATATATCAACGCGACAAACAGCGTGTCACCAGATCGTCGGGCGCGCTGGGTAGATGGCGCGCCGGGACGAGGGTTCGGCGGTCGCCGCGCGGCTTTACCGGGCGGCGGCTGAGGCTCTGATCGACGCGAAACACCCGGGCGAGGTGGAGCAGACCCTCGAGGCGGTGCGACGCGTCGTGCTCCCCCTCGATGGTGGAGACGAGGAGGGCACGCCGGGTCCATCCGCGGATGAGGCGTCCTCCTCTGACGCGCGCGGGACGGACGCGCGGGCGGAAGAACCCCTCTTCCCCGACGAGCACGCGTCGCTCACCGCGCTCGTGGACGCTGTTCTCGCGGAGCGAGCGAAAGCACGCGTCCTCGAGCAGGTGTGGGACGGGTTCGAGCCCCTGGGGGAGCAGATGCTTCATCTCGTCGCGCCCGCGTGGCTTCCGTGCATGACGTCCGAGCGGAGAACGCGCCTGTACGACGACATCCTCGACGCGATGCCCCCCTCGGTGGCGGTTCGCGTGCTTGTCCCCGCGCTGGCTCCGAGCCGAACGTCCATCGGCCGCGCCCTCGGGGACCCCGACGCGCAGCGCGCGGTTGCGTCGGAAGCCGCGGAGGCGCTGACGCGCGCCGTCGCCGCCCGCGCCGCCGGGAGGCTCTGCTCCGCGGCGCAGAGCTTCTCCGATCTCTCCGCGGCGGACGAGGACTGCCGCGCGCTCATCTCCGCGGCGGACAGGTGCGAGCTCGCGCCGGGAGCGCACTTCGCGGCGGCGGCGGCGATGCACCCGGCGGCGTTCGCGCGAACCGTCGCCGCGCAGTTCGTCGAGGCGGCGACGGAGGCGGAGGCTCGCCGAGGTGCAGGCGCCGCTTCTCCGTCGAACGAAACGCGTTTCGTCGGAGAAGAAGAGGAAACCGCCCCCGCCGTCGTGGTCGCCGCGCGCGCCGTCGCGGCGATGGCGCGCAGAGGCGACGCCGCCGCCGTCGCGGAGGCGCTCATCGAGTGGGTGACTCGTTTCGATTCCGGGATGGAGCGTTCCGGAGGCGACCCGGCTTCGGCGGCGCGCGCGGCGCGCGCGACGCGAAACCTGCGGCGCCTGATTGGCCGAATGCCGGACGCGCACGCCGCGGAAAAGGTGGCCTCCGCGATTCTCAAGGTGTGCGACGCGAAAGCGCTCGCCTGGCGCGCGACCGAGCGCGTGCTTCGGCTCACCTTCGCCGAGCGGTTCTGGACGTGCGACGCCACCAGGCACGCGCTCTCGGACGCGCTCCTCGTCAGAAAACCCGCGCCGCGCCGCGTCCTTCCCGCGCTCGTGCGCTTCGTCGTCGTCGACCCGCCTCCGCCGCTCGACTCGTCGCCGTTCCCCGCCGAAGGCGACGGAGATGACGAGGACGCCGAGAACGCGAGGGACCCGGTCGCGGCGCACCGCGCGCGCGCGCTGGCCAGCGTCGCGAACGCGTGGTCCGACCCGGAGACCGTCCGGGCCGGCGCGGCGAAGCTGCGCGGCCACGTCGCGAGCGTCACGGCGGCGTGCCTGGCGGCGGTCCCCGTGGACGCGTGGCGGAGCCGCCGCGGCGGCGTCGGCCTGGTGGGCGCGGCGTCGCTGATGCGCGGCGTGAGCGCGCGCCTGGACTCGCCGGACGCCGACTCGCGGCGCCACGGGCGCAAGGTGGCCTCGGCGCTGGCGCTGGCGCTGGACCCGGCGCGGCCGCTGACGTTCGCCGACGACGAGGACTTCGGGGCGGGCGAGTTCCGGGACGGCACAGAATGCGAGGACGTCTCCGAGGACGAGGCTGCGTGGGAGCGCGGCGACGCCGTCTTCGAGTTGCGGGAAGCGTACGAGGCGCGTCCGGACGAGGATGCGTTCGTCGCGTCGCTGGTGGGCGACGGCGCCGGCGACGGAGACGAACGAAAAAGCGTCGCGTCGACGCTCCCTCCGCGGGACTCGAACCCGGAACGCACGCGCGAAGGCGCAGACGCTTTCCGAGCCTCCGACGCGGACGGCGCGGACGACGCGGACGACGCGGACGACGCGGACGACGCGGACGACGCGGACGACGACCCCGACGCCGCGTTCGCGCTCGGCGGCGGCGCGGAGGCGTCCGCTTCGTCCGAGGACAGCGACAGCGACGACAGCGACGACAGCGACGCGTCCTCGGCGTACGAGCCGTACGACATGGACAGCGACGAGGACGAGGACGAGGACGCGGACGCGGACGACGCGTCCACGGTGAAGCGCGGCGATGGCAGCGTTCACTCGGGCGTCGAAACCGCTCGCGACGCTCTCCGTCGTCGCGAGAGGGCGGCTAAGACGGCGGCGCGCAGGATCGCGACTCTGCCCAAGCCGGCGAGTCTGTTCCGTTGCGTCGAGGCGCTTCAGCAGAAGCGCGGCGGCGAGGAGTCGTCCTCGAGTCGGTCCGCGGTGGACCGCGCGGACGCCGCGGAAGGCGCCGTGTACGCGGCGGAGCGCCTGATCCGCGCGGTCCCCGAGGAGCTGCTCTCCTCCGCGGGGCCGCTGGTGTCCGCGCTGGTGCACGCGCACCCGCCGACCCCGGACGCGGCGAGGCTCGAACGCGCGCGGCGGAGGGCGCTGGTGGCGCTCGCCGCCACCGCGCCGGGCATCGCCGGCCCGGCGCTGTGCGCGGAGGCGTTCGCCACCGGGCGCTGCGACGCGGGCCAGCAGCTGGAGGTGCTGGACGTCGTCGCGGACGCCGCGCGCGAGCTCGCGGCGCTCGCGCCGGTCCGCAGGGTCACTGCGCCGCGGGACGCGGGCGCCGAGAGCGACGACGAGGCGCTTTCGGGCGAGAAGCGCGTCGAGACGCGCGCGACGCGTCGCGCAACGCGCCACGTCGGAGTCGAGCGCCGCTTCGCGCCGCGGAGCCTCGCGCGTCTCCGCGACGCGGCGCGTTCCGGATCCGCGAACGCGCCGCAGCGCACGCGAGCGCACCTGGTGGTGGACGCGTTCGCGGGGCCGCTCCTGGCGCGTCTGGGCGCGCTTGTCGCGCGCGCCGACGCCGACGCCGAGGCGGCGCGCGCCGCCGAGCGCGCCGCGGCGGCGGAGCCGGACGGCGTGCACGTCCCCGGCGGCGGCATCGACGCGATCGTGCTCGGGCGCGCGCTGGGCGCACTGGGCGAGTGCTGCGCGTCCGCCGCGAACGCCGCGAACGCCGCGCAGCTGGCCGGTGCCGTTCTGGAGTTGGTGTCGAGCCCTTCCGTGCACGAGCACCGGCACCCGCACGTGCGCCGCGCGGCGCTGTTCGCGGCGTACGGCGCCGTGACGTCGACGCCGCCGGCGGCGGCGTGGCACGCGCTCGCGAGGTTCGGCGCGCGTTCGGCGACGCTCGACGACGACGCCTCTCCGTCCCGGCTCGGCGGGCTGTTGGCGTGGGCGGAGGCGTGGGCGGAGAGGACGCACGCCACAGACGCAGACGCGACCACCAGGGGACTGGCGCTTCGGTGCGCGTTGTCCTCGGCGGACCTGCGCCAAAAAGCCTCCGCGTGCGGCGCGGCGAGGAAAGACAGGAACGACCCTTTGTTCGTGCTCAAGAACCTCACCGCGCTCGCGGTGGACTTGTGATGGATGCGGCGCGTGCGTCGATGTGGGTTCTTTGTAGCGGGAGTGTGGTGTAGTATTCATCGCGTCTGTCGTCTGTCGGTCTGTCGTCTAAACTTTCGTCACTTTTTGGCGTTAGCTTCGGCGCGTTCGTCCCCGCTTCGGCGGCTTTCGGTTCCCGTTCCCGACGCGTCCGCGTCCGCGTCGACGCCCGCGAACAGGTGGCCATGCTCCCCGGGCTGCAGGTCGCACGCGCAGCACGCGAGGCACAGGAGGCCAAGAGCGTACCCGGAGCGGTGGGAGGCGGGCATCGAGAAGCGCGTCGGGTTGTGTCGGTTCCTCGGGAAGCGGCGGCGTCTTTTCTGGACAAAGCCTTTGTCTCGCGTCTCGGAACCAAAGAAAAGTAAAACGCCACCACGAGTTTCGGTGACGTAGTACGAGGCTCGTCGGCACACGAAGCCGCGCGCGCGGGGAAGTCATGCGGTCACCCGCGGTGTGTCCGTGGTCGGCGCGGGTGCCGCCATGCGCGCGCGCGCACGGGAGACCAGTCGCGCGCGACGCGCGCGTCGCGGCGGCTCGACGGCCACCGGCTGCCCCTCGTGGTCTCATCTCGCTTCCTTCCCCTCGTTCGTTCCCGCGTGCCGACTCGCCGAGCACGCGAATCGCGCTCGGGAGCGCCCCGCACGGGCGCGCCGCGCGCCTCCGCCCCGCCGCGCTCCCCGATGCGTCCGTCCTGTCGGTTCTGGCCGCCTGCGCGGCGGCGGGGAAACTCGCGGAGGAGCACACCAGGCTCGGCGCTGCGGTTTCCGCCCCCCTGGTGGCGATGGGCGCCGCGATGGTCCTCGCCGCCGTCGGCGCGTTGCCCGCCGCCTCCGGCGCGTACGACGCGGTCTGGGACCACCTCATGCCGCTCGCGGTGGCGCTCTCGCTGCTGGGCGCGCCTATCGACCGCGCGGGCGCGCGGCGGGGGAGCGCCGTGCTGGCGGCGTTCGCCGTCGGCGCGCTGGGGACAGTCGCCGGCACGTTCGCCGCGTACGCGCTCGTCGGCCGCGCGCTCGGCCCGCACGCCTGGAAAGTCGCCGCGTGCCTGTGCGCGTCGTACGTCGGCGGATCGCTTAACTACGCCGCCACCGCACAGGCGCTGGGGCTGGGCGTGACCCCCGGGGGGCAGGCGGCGCTCGCCGCGGGCATGGCGGCGGATAACCTGGCCATGGCGGCGTTCCTCGCCGCGCTCGCGCTCGTACCGGCGGCCGAGCCGGGTCGAGAACCGGCGAAGCTTTCGTCTCCTCGAGACAAAGAGACCGCGGGGGACGTCACCGTCAACCCCACCGTCTCCACGCTCGCGTGCGCGTTCGCGGGCGCGCTGCTGGTGTTGGAGGTTGGGCGCGTCGCCGCCGCCGCCGCGGGGTTCCCGGCGGCGCACATGGCGGTGGCCGGGATCGCCGCCGCCGCGCTCTCCGCCGCCGCCGCCGCCGCCGCGCGGCGGGACTCGGCGCGGAGGTTTCTCCGCGGGGGGGGTTTCCCGCAGGCGCCGTTCGCGGGCGCGAGCCGCGTCGGCGCGATGTTGATGCTCCTGTTCTTCGCCACGCTCGGCGCGCGCGCGGACCCGAACGTGGCGTTCGCGAACGGCGCGCCGACGTTCGCGTTCATCGCCGTGCAGCTGGCGACGCACTTCGCGTTTGTCTTCCTGGTGGGCGGGAAGCTGCTGGCGAAGGCGCTGGACGTGCCGCTCTGGGCCACACTGACCGCTTCGAACGCCTGCGTGGGCGGGCCAGCGACCGCCGCGGCCGCGGCCGCGGCGCGTGGGTGGTCCGCGGCGGTGCAACCGGCGGTGCTGGCGGGGACGGTGGGGTACGTGGTGGGGACGCCGCTGGCGGTTGCGGTGGCTTCGGCGCTGCGCGCGATGTGAACGCCTTCGCTTCGCTCTCGGAATACGATCGATTTGTTCCGTCGACGCTTTCGCCGCGCCCGCCGCTACGCGTTGGGATACGGTACGATCACCATCACATCTCACCTCCGAAGCCCCCGCTCCCGAAGACATCCTTGCGTCCCATGTCCGAGATCTGCTTGTCCTTGAAGTTCCCGAGCTTCGGGCAGTCGCCGATACGGTGGCCGAGGCCGCCGCAGTACGCGCACCCCTTCGTGCCCGTGAGCGCCGCCAGCTCGTCCGCCATGTCCGCCGGGTCGTCCATCATCGCCAGCACGGGGGGTATCCGCTGCTTCGCTTCTTTCAGCAGGTGCTTCAGATCCAGCAAGATGCTCTCGCTCTGGTCCTTGTTGATGAACGTCGTCGCGATCCCCGTCTTACCGCCGCGCCCGGTGCGGCCGATACGGTGCACATAGTTTTCAATCTCCTCCGGCATGTCGTAGTTGACGACGTGCTGGATGTTGGGGAAGTCCAGACCCTTCCCCGCGACATCCGTGGCCACCAAGACGTCCTTCCGCTCCGCCTTGAACTCGGCGATCCCGAAATCGCGCTCCTCCTGCGCCTTCCCGCCGTGGATCGCCACCGCCTCGACGCCCTTGAGCAGCAAGTACTCGTGGATGTCGTCCACGTCCGCCTTGTTCTCGCAGAAGATGAGCACGGGGGGAGGCGTCTTCTGCAGACACTCCAGCAGGTAGATGATCTTCGCCTCCTGCTTCACGTACTCCACCTCCTGAATCACGTCGAGGTTCGCCGCGCCCGCCCGGCCGACGTTCACCACTATGGGGTTCACCAGCGCGGACTCCGCGAACTTGCGGATCTTCACCGGCATGGTCGCCGAGAAGAGAAGCGTCTGCCGCTGGCTCTTGAAGAACGAGTAGATGTCACGGATATCCTCCTCGAAGCCGAGGTCGACCATGCGGTCCGCCTCGTCCATCACCAGGTACTTGCAGATGTCGAGATTCATCCTTTTGCGGTGCAAATGGTCCTTCAATCGACCGGGGGTCGCCGTGACCATGTGCACGCCCTTATCCCGCACCACGTCCGTCTGCTCCCGGCCGTCGATCCCGCCGATGCAGAGCATGATGCGCATCTCAGCCATGCCCTGCTTCGCCAGCTCCACTGTGAACCCCTCGATGACCTCGTGCGTCTGCCTGGCGAGCTCGCGGCTGGGGCACAGCACGAGCCCAACAGGCCCCTCCCCTCCTTCCAGCGGCATGCGCTTCTCCTCCATCATCGCCGCCATGATCATCGGGAGCGAGAACGCGAGCGATTTCCCGGAACCCGTGAACGCGATGCCGATGACGTCACGCCCGCTGAGGATGGCGGGCAAGCCCTGTATCTGGATCGGGGTCGGTCGTGTGATTCCCTTGCGGTTCAGCTCATCGATGATGGGTTTCGGGAACTTCATCTCCTTGAACGTCTTGATCGGCGCCGGCACGTCCACGCCCTCCACGATGATGTGCCACTGGTCGCGCAGCTCTTCTTTCTGCTCCTCGGTCAACGCGCGGATGTGCGTGGGGGGTTTCCAGCCGGTTTCGATCGACTGCGTGTACTTGACATCCTTCGAGAGCTCGGACACCGACATCAGAGCCTTCTTCTCGGATATCTGTTTCAAGATGGCAGCCTCTTCGTCCGCCAGCTTCTGCACCGGCGTGATAGCGTTGGCCATCATCTTCAAACCCGCCGCGCGGCTGAGAAGCGACGTCGTCTCCTTGGCGGGGGCGAATTGCCGAACGTTCGATTCGTCGCCTCTTCCAGATCCGGAGGGGCCGGGACCCGGGTCGCCGCCATCCCCGGACGCGCCGGTCCCGAAAGCGCCCGCAGACCCGCCACGCACGGATTTTCCAAGCCGCGAAGCCGACGCGGTCACAGCCTGGTCCCTCCGTTTACGCAAAGGCACGTACTCCTCTTCGTCGTCCACCTCCCACCATTCCTTCCCTTTCCCTTTCTCGTCAGCGCCGTTCCCGTCAGCCTTCGGTCGTTTCGGGGGGGGAGGGCCCATGGACCCGCCCGCGAGCGCCGGGACGATCACCGCATCGTCCTCCACGAACGCGCTCTTCACGTCCTTCACCGACGCCATCGCGCGTTGACCCTCGGCGGCTGCGCGCGCGTGAATGAGTCGCCCAGGAAAGTCGGCGGCTCGTGGCTGCGCTCTGATGAGAGAGTCGCCGAAACGCGGGTCGCCGCCGCGTCGACGTCGTTTCGGCACCTCTCACTTCTCGGCTCGCCCGACACGATGCGCGCGCTCGCTCGCCTGGTCGCCGCGGCGGCGCAGGCGCCTTCGGCGGTCTCCTCGAGCTCGGCCGCGTCCCGCGCGGTGTGCGCGCGCGCGGGGCACCACCTCGCGGGCGCGCGCGAGTGGCGGACCCCCGCGATCGCGGGAGGCGACGCTCTGTGGACGCGCGATGGTCCGTCTTGTCGGGCGCGCGTTTCCGGATCGCGCGCGTTCGGGACGTCCCGACCCTTCGCGGTTTCCGCCTCTTCCGCGCGCGGGGCGGACGACGGGGCGGGAGCGGACGCGTCTTCTCGGCGCGATTCCGGCTCGGAAACGACGCGCGACGTCCGCCCCACCGGGGAGACGTACGAGGCGCACCTCGCGGAGACGGTGAAGAACGTCAAGCTCCTGTCCCTCGCGTCGCTGGCGGCGACGGTGTGCGGGACGCCCCTTCTGCTCGAGCTGGCGTCGCCGGACATGCTTCCCGAGGCGAAGATGACCGTCTCGCTCGTGGTGGACGGGTTCGGGACGTTCACCACCGCGTTGCTGCAGTGGTTCGTCTCGCCGTACGTGCTGACGATGCGCGTGGAGAAGGGAGAGACGGGGCCGGGGCCAGGCCCCGCGAGCGACGTGGTGGTGGTGGAAAAGCTCTCGCTCTTCGCGCGCCGGTTCGAGGACCGGTTCCCGGCGGCGGCGATGCGCGAGGCGGAGACCACGCGACCGCTGGTGACGTGGGAGGCGAACGGCTCGTTCCATTACGTGGAGATGGCGAACGTCCCGCGGTGCGTGTACGACAGGCTCGACCTCGAGCGGTTCGACGACCAGGCGCGCGCGCTGCGACACGCCGAGCGGGCGGCGAGCGACGAGGACGACGAGGACGAGTGACGAACGCGTCGCGCGTCGGTTGAAATTTTTTAACGCGACTAATTACTCATACGCGCGTCGCCTCGTCGAGATCCGCGACGAGCGCGTCCAGCGCCGCGATCGAGTCCGCGCCGCGCCCCGGGAACCACCGCGGCGTCGCCGTCGCCAACGCGCCGAACCCGAAAACCGCGTTTCCGCGTTCGTCACCCGCTCGCGTCGCGAACCCTTCCTTCTCGGAACGCGGTTCGGTCAAAACAAAGCCGCCGCGGACGCGCGCGGAAAACGTCGCGCCCGGCGCGAAACTTCCGTGCGGGTATCCAGTCTGCTTCCGGAAGCCTCGCTCGTCGCGCCTCAGCTCCGCGCACGCGTGGCGCGCCTCCGCGCACGCCGCGCGCACGCCGGCGAGCTCGGCGGGGTTCAGCTGTCGGGCCGCGCCGGCGTCCACGAGCGCGCGGAGAGACGCCAGCGCGCCGGGAGAGACTGAGCGCTCAGTCTCGAATATTCCGGAGGAAACCGCGCGGCGGAAGAGCCGCCTCGCCGCTTCCGGGGACCGCGCGACTTTGGTTTCGAAGGCGGCGGGGGCGACGCGCGCGAGCGTCGCCGCTAGACGCAGGCGTCCCTCCACCGAGGGACGCGTCGAGGAGACGCGCGCCGCGCGCGCGCGCGTCGCGCCGAGCGGCGGCGGCGGGTGGAGGTCGACGCCGCCGAGC
>MDSV01113157.1_pt1 | contig 27031 bp, 15 predicted proteins | sample 810851 | NCBI WGS metagenome assembly MDSV01 (sample SAMN05326640, study PRJNA326480) | marine metagenome | isolation source: seawater | place: Atlantic Ocean: North East | collected 2012 | reverse complement strand
GCGCGCGCGCGTGACGAGGCGGACGAGGCGGAGGCCGAGGCGGCCGCGCTCGCGGCGTATGAGGCGGCGGCCGAGCGCGAGGCCAGGCGGGAGGCGGTGGCGGCGAGGAGGGCGGAACGCGAAGCCGCGCGCGCGGCGAAGCGAGAAGCCGCCGACGCCTCCGGCGAGGACGTCGCCGCGGCTTCGGACGAAGAGGGAGGCGCGGATGACGACGACGAAGACGCGGGTCCCTCGGACGCTGAGTTGGCGGCCGCCGCCGAGGCGGCGGCGAAGGCGAGAGCCGCCGAGAAGCTGGATATCGAGACGCGGGCGTTAACGCGCGTCTTGGACTGCGAGGCGACGTTCGCCGAGTTCGCCGAAGCGCTGGCGCGCTGCGCGGATGTCGCCATCTCTGTGCCCGGCGACGAAGCGCGCACGCTCGCCGAAAAGCTCGACGCGTTTCTCGGAGGCGAGTACCTAGACGCTTGACGGCGATCGGAAAGTAGCGCGCGTCGACGTTTTGCGAACGTCTCGCGACGCCTCCGTCGCGAAAGCCTCCAGTATCGAGTCGAGTCGACCATCTTTATCACCCACAGCCGCGCGCGCGCGTCACACGCGACATTCGCTACAACTCCGCTCGACTCGTCCATCGCTCGACTCGTCTGGCGACGAGCGCGCCGGCTCCGTCGACGAAGCCGAAGAGCTCGGCGGCGACGAGAACGGCCGAGCCGAGCACGCCGAGGACGATCCAGAAAACGAACGCGTCGAACGTGCGTCGGAGCTCGCGTTCTTGGTCGGTGAGCGCGTCGACGTGCGCCTCCATCAGCCTGTTCTTCTGAAGGAGCCCGTTCACCTCCTTCGTCAACCTGTCGATCGTGTCGCGCTGCGCGCGCTGCGTGTCCATCGCTTTCGCGACCGCCTCGTCCACGAATTTCGAGCCAGCCCCAGCGGAGACGCGCGCGTTCGCGTCCTGTAGCTGCTTCGTCAGGTCGCGCACCAGGAGCTTGGTCTCCGCCAGGTCCGCGCGGAGCGCGTCGCGCGACGGCGCGTGTGCCGCGTCGCCGGACACCATCGGAGGCGGTTGGGGGAGCCCGCGCCCTGTGGAGTGACTCGAGCGCAGTCACGAGCCCCACTCCGACAGGTTTGCAGGCGTTTTCCGCGCGAACGATCGGCGATTGGCGACTGGCACGTGACTACTCAGATCTTGTCGGGAAGAAACTTGTGGAAGGGGAGGGTGCCGTTCGGACGCGCACAGCGCCGAGCGCCGGCAGACCACCGTAGGCGTGGATCGGAGATCCCGCCTCCGCACTTGTCATTCAGGGACACTCGGGAAACGGTGTAGCGCGTCCATCTCTTGCGGTGGTGACGTAGTGCATCGACGGAGGACTCGCGTGGCGACAGGAATTACGTCGCGAAATCGCATCTGCACACGTGGCCTCTGCAGCGGGATCGATGTCATCGCAACTCAGGCAGGCCGCGCGCGCGGTTGCGCGCTGCGCCTCCGCGTCGCAGCGGCACGCGCCCGTGCCCGGTCAGACGACTTCGTTCGTGCCCTTCTCCGGCGCGACGCGAAGGGGCCTCGCGAGCGACGCGCACGGCGCCGGCGCGCGTCCCTCGCCGAGCGATGCGAGATCTCGTCGTCGCTTCCCTTGGCTCGGAAGAGCGCGCGGGTTCGCGTCCGCGGCGGAGGGCGAAACCGCGGGCGGCGGCGTGTTGGTCACCAGCGGCCACCCGAGCAGCCACCCGCAGGTACTGGTCGTGCCACTGAATCGGCGTCCTCTGATGCCTGGCGTGATCATGCCCGTGCGCGTGACGGACGAGCGCCTCATCGCCGAGGTGGAGGAGATGAAGCAACGCGGCCAGGCGTACGTGGGCGCGTTCCTTCGGCGCCGGGGCGACTCCGCGACGGCGGCGGCGGCGAGCGACGCGAGCGACGAGACCCGCGACGCATCCAACGTAAACTGGGACCCCTCGGATGACATGCACGACATGGGCACGTTCGCGCAGGTGCAGTCCATCATCCGCATCCCCGACATCGGCGAGACGGATGAGGATGGCGACAAGACGATGCCGAACGCCGGGGGCGGGAAGAAAAAAGTCGATCCCGACGAGGACACCGGCGGCGGCGCGACGCTCCTGCTGCTGGGGCACCGCAGGCTGAGAAAGACGCACACCGTGCGCAAAGATCCCATGGTGGTTCGCGTCGAGCACTTGCTCGATAAGAACGCGCAGGACCTGAAAGAAGACGACGACGTCTTGAAAGCCACCGCGAACGAGGTGGTGGCGACGATCAAAGACCTGCTGAAAGTGAACCCGCTCGCCAAGGAGACGCTCCAGTACTTCGCGCAGCGGTTCCAAGATTTCCAGGACCCGGCGAAGCTCGCGGACCTCGCCGCGAGCATGTGCAGCGCGGACGACCACGCGCTGCAGGAGATCCTGGACACCGTGGACGTGCGCGAGCGCCTCAGCGCCGCGCTGGTGCTGCTGAAGAAGGAGGTTGAGCTCGGGAAGCTGCAGGCGGACATCGGCCGCCGCGTGGAGGAGAAAATCTCGGGCGACCAGCGCCGGTACTTCCTCATGGAGCAGCTGAAGAGCATCAAGAAGGAACTCGGGATGGAGCGCGACGACAAGACCGCGTTGGCGGAGAAGTTCATGGACAAGTTCGCGCCCTTCCGCGACCGCGCGCCCGCGCACGCGGTGAAGACCATCGAGGAGGAGCTCCAGAAGCTCGCCGGCCTCGAGCCGTCCTCCTCCGAGTTCAACGTCACGCGCAACTACCTGGAGTGGCTCACGTCCATCCCATGGGGGCACTCCTCCGAGGAGCGCCTCGACATCGCACAGGCGCGCGAGGTACTGGACGCGGACCACTACGGGCTGGACGACGTGAAGGAGCGCATTCTGGAGTTCATCGCCGTCGGCCAGCTGCGCGGCACCACGCAGGGCAAGATCATCACCATGGTGGGCCCGCCGGGCGTCGGCAAGACGAGCATCGGCCAGAGCATCGCGCGCGCGCTCGACCGCAAGTTTTTCCGCTTCTCCGTCGGCGGCCTGAGCGACGTCGCCGAGATCAAGGGGCACAGGCGTACGTACGTGGGCGCGATGCCTGGTAAGCTCGTGCAGTGCCTCAAGAGCACGGGCGTGAACAATCCGGTGGTGCTCATCGACGAGGTGGACAAATTAGGCCGCGGGTACCAGGGCGACCCGGCGTCGGCGCTTCTCGAGCTTCTCGATCCGGAACAGAACGGCACGTTTTTGGACCACTACCTGGACGTCCCTATCGACCTCTCCAAGGTGCTGTTCGTGTGCACGGCGAACGTGCTGGACACGATTCCCGCGCCGCTGCTGGACCGGATGGAGGTGGTGCGGCTCAGCGGGTACATCGCGGACGAGAAGCGCGCCATCGCGCGGACGTACCTGGAGAAGGTTGCTAAAGAGCGCAGCGGCATCGGCGACGGCGAGGCGACGGTGAGCGACGGCGCGATGGACGCGCTCATCGAGGACTACTGCCGCGAAGCCGGCGTGCGCAACCTCCAGAAGCACCTCGAGAAGATCTACCGCAAGGTGGCGCTCAAGCTGGCCACAGCTAAGGGCCCGGAGGCGTCCAAGAAGGTGGGCGACGCGCGCGCGCGCTTCGCCGAGGCGGAGAAGGCGGCGGAGACCACTAAGGAGGAGCTGCGCAAGGCGCGGCTCGCCTCCGGCTCCGCGCGAACCGACTCGAACGCATCGGACGTCGCGAAGAAGAAGGAGAAGTCGGTGGAGACGTTCGAAGCCGAGCTCGCGGTCGCTGAGGCGGCGCTGGAGGCGGCGCGCGACGGGATCCAGGCGGCGCTGGACTCGACCGCCGCGCGCGACAAAGTGGTGGTCGCCGCAGGCGACGATCTGGTGGAGTACGTGGGCCAGCCCCCGTTCCAGACGGACCGCATCTACGACACGACTCCGCCGGGCGTGGTGACCGGGCTCGCCTGGACGTCCATGGGCGGGAGCACGCTGTACGTCGAGTGCACGGCGGTGCACCGGAACCGGGACGGCGCGGAGGCGAGCGACGACGGAGAGACGCGCGCGCCTCGCGACGTTTCCGGGGGCACGCTTGTGACCACGGGCCAGCTCGGGGACGTGATGCGCGAGTCCTCCGCCATCGCGCACACCTTCGCGCGTCGTTTCGTCTCCGAGAGGGCGGCGGAGGGGAGCGAAGTCCGTGCCTTTTTCGACGCCAACGCGCTGCACCTGCACGTGCCGGCCGGGTCCACGCCCAAGGACGGGCCGAGCGCGGGGTGCACGATGGTCACGGCGATGGTGTCGCTCGCCACGGGCAAGGCGGTGCGCCCGAACCTGGCGATGACCGGCGAGGTGACGCTCACGGGCATCGTGATGCCCATCGGGGGGGTCAAGGAGAAGACCATCGCCGCGCGGCGCAGCGGCGTGACGACGATTCTGTTCCCGGAGGGAAACCGCAAGGACTTTGCCGAGCTCTCGGACGACGTCAAGGAAGGCCTCGAGGTGCACTTCGTGCGCACGTACGACGACGTGTACAAGCACGCGCTGGACTGGGAAGCGTGAGTCGAATCGAGGCGCGTGTTTTCGGTGGCTTGGATATGCCTCGAGGACCTATCGCATCGCTTCGTGTTTCTTCCTCGCGGGCTGTCGGTCCATCGGTCCATCGCCTATCAATCACCCGGTCGCGAAAGTAGTCAGTGTAAAAAACTTTTACGAATACCCATCGACACATCTGACGAAGCATTTCGTTCGCGTCCGCACATATCGCTACCCGACGACGCGTGCGGCGAGCTTCTCCCCCAGGCTCTTCTTCGCGCCCGGAACCACCGGGTTCTTCCCCAGGTACGCGTCGAAGAGCGCGACGCACATCTTCGCGTCGTCGATGACCCCGACCTGCTTTCCCCGGATGAACGTCGTCAGCGCGCCGCCGTCGGCGGAGAACGTCAGCGACTGCCCCTTGAGGAACTTGACGCCGTCGAAGTACGCCTCGAACGTCCGCAAACTCTTCGAGTCCGAACCCAGCGCGGGCCGCAGGCGCTCGCTCAGCGCGTCCGCGATCTTTGCGCTGTCCAGGTCCCTGGCGAACGTGAGGCGCACCGTCTTCGTGACGCTCGCGTCGCGCAGCAGCGCGTCGAAAACCTTCTGGTCCCCGGCGACTTCAGCGACGTCGCGGCCGACGTGCGCGTCCCCCAGCGCGTTCCGCGCCTGTTTCGGATGCACGTACAGGCCGCACGCGTACACCTTGACGCCGACACCGGCGATGCGCTTCACGCGGACGCCCATGCCCGCCAGGGGCGCGCAGTCCGAGGTCTGCCCGCGCACGCAGAACTCGCCGGGCAGCCGCAGGCCCGTCTTGGGCTCCACCACGAACGCCACCGCGTCGGGCACGCCGAGAGCGCCATTGGCGTTCGCCGCGAGCGCGCGCGCCTGGCGCAAGGGCCGGACGCGCACGGCGAACGCGGGCGCGGCAGAAGCGTCGCGCCGGAACGTCTGGACGCGCTCGCGGGCCGCGCGCTGCATGCGCTCGCCGAAACCGCTCATGGCGCGTCGCGGTGCGTCGCGCGTGCCGATATGACGATCGGATATCCATTTCAGCTGGCGACTTCGACACGTTCACCGGCATCACACCTTTGAAACGCATCTCGAAAAGGCGAAATAAAATCGACTTGACCGTATTGACCGACGGAAATGCAACTTTTTTGCTTTCAACTGTTGGTCAACGCGGAAAAAACGTAGCGGGGGAACCACGAGCGTTTCTCAAGATTCGTCATCAGTGCGGGCGCGCCTCCCCGGCGGCGGCGCCCGCGTGTCCACGGCGATGGCGCCCGCGTTGTCACCCACGTCTACCTTTCGGGACGACCTCGTGGGCTGGGAGCACGACTTCGACCGCTCCGCCGTCCCCGCGCGGCGCGAGGCGGACTGGAAACCCAAGGGCCCCGCCTGGGACGCGACGTTGCGCGAATCCGTCGAACGAGACGAGGGCTTCGAGTGGGAGGACGAGCTCGCCGTGCGCGCGGAGGAGATCCTGATGAGCCCCGACCGCATGACCCGCGCGATGGGTAAGGTGCTGCAGCGGGGCTATGACCAGGAGCGCGCGGTACCGCTCGCGCGCGACCTCGCCAGGGTGCCGTCTCCGAACAAACCGGCGTGGGCCGGCCTCGGCGCGGTGCCGCTCGACGCCGCGCCCAAGCGCGAGGGGGACTGGTGGGCGCCGTCGGAGCTGGATTTGGATGGCATCCACCGGGAACACGCGCGGCTGGGCGCGACGTACGCGGACGGCACGAGCCCCGCGCGGCGCGCGCACGACCTGAAGGACCAGGGCGTGAGGCCCGGCGAGGGCGGATTCAAGTCGCCCCGAATGCGCGCGCCGCGCTGGGCGCCCGCCGATCCGTACCGAGCCAAAAACGCGCTGTACGCGCGCGTAGACGGCGAGGAGACGTGGTGGCACCCGCGCGAGCTGGGGTGGGGCGAGTGGGACGGCGACGCGGACGGGCCCGTCGAGCGCGTGAACGGAAAGGCGTTTCAGGAAAGCGGCGGAAAGGACCGCCGGGACGACGAGCCGGGATCGGCTTCGGGATGGTCCTCGGACGAGGGCGATTCGGACGCGTCGCGTGGGTCCGGCGACCCCGACGCCGCGGGCGGCGACGCCCGGCGGCGCGCGCGGCGCGGCGGCGCGAGGCGGGAGCGGGAGGCGCAGCGAGACGCCGGGCTTAGGGTCCCTCCCGCCGAGCGACGGCGGGAGCGCGAGGACGCGTTCGAGGGCGGCTCCCCCGGGCGGCTTCCCCGGGGCTCCGCGGAGAAACGCCAGTCGGTCGCGGGCGGCGGGACGCGGAGGACGAGCGACGGGTCGCGCCGTGGAGGGAGTGGCGGGTCGGACGGACTCGGCGGCGGCGGCGAAGCCGCGCGTGCTCCCGCCGGAGCGGAGATGGGGACGGGCATGGACGAGCCCGAGAAGAAGCGAAAGAAACGTTTCATGCTGTGTTGCTGACACGCGGGAACCGACGAGCGAGCCATCGTACGTGTGAAAGACGATGTCGTCGTGAAGGTCTGTTTCTCATTCGCGTCCCCGCGCGCGAAGCGAAACGCGTGATTTCGATGCTTTAGTCGCCGCGCTCCCACGCGCGCGTCGCGTCGTTTCTCACTGCTGCTTGCACTCGGGGGGCTTCTCGCCGTCCGCGCCCTCGGCCTTGGCCAGTCCCCCCTCTCCGTCCTCGTCGTCGTCCTCGTCGTCGTCCTCGTCGCTCTCGTCCTCGTCGCTCTCGTCCTCGTCGTCGTAGTCCTCGTCGTCGGAATCATCCTCGTTCGCGCTGCCCGTGAACCACGAAACCGCGTCGGGGATGATCTTGTCCTTGATGATGGAGCCGATCTCATAGTCCATCTCCATAGCGTCCTGGAGCTGCTCCAGCTCCTCTTCCTCCAGCTGCGCGTCCTCGTCCGGGACGTCGGGAGGGGAGAAGAAGTTGAAGAAGGAATCCGTGCGCTCAGTCTTCGTGTCCGGCTTGTTGGACTTCTTGCCGCCCTTCTTCGCGGACGCCTTGCGCCGCATAACCTTCACGCACAGATTCTTGCCCGGGAGCCAGTCGATCTCGGTGCCCTGGGAGAACTCCAGGATGGGGTCCTCGTCGTCCACCATGTGGTACACCTTCGTGAGCGTCGCGTTGGTGAAAAACGGGTTGGGCTGCTCGAAATGGAACTCGAGCGCGAAACCCTTCGGCGCCTCATCCTCCTCATCCTCATCCTCGTCCTCGTCCTCGGTCTTCGGCTTGTCCTCCTTAGTCAGCGGGCGGGACGTGACGTCCAGCAGGTGGCTCAGCGCCGGCTCGTCGCGTTCCTCGATGATCTGCTCCACCGCCTCGTGGTTGCGCAGCGCGCACAGCCAAAAATCGGGGATGCCCGCGGGCGGCTCCTCGTCATCGTGCGGGCCGGCGTCCTTGCCCTGGGGCTTGGAAGCCTCCACGTCCACCTCGCCCTTGACGATCGCCGCGCGCTTCACGTACAAGGGCGCGTACTGCTCGCGGTACTTCTCCTCGAGCGCGCGGCGCTCCTCCAGGAACTTCTCGCGCAACTCGTCGTGCTGCTCCTGGATCTGGTCCAGTTCGTCGACGCGCGCCTTCACCTTGTAGTGGAGCTCCTCGATGAAGCCGCTGGACTTGCCGGCGAGGCCGTCGAGCTTGCCCTGGAGCGAGCGCACCAAGCTGGGGTTGCCGCCGAGCTGGCTGAGCGCGGCCATGACGTCCTTCTGGTCCACGCCCTTGGCGAACTGCGCGCGTGCGAGAGAGGGGGGTCGGTCAGATCCGCGAACGTCGCGCGTCGCGGAGACGTTTGAAGCGGCGCGTCGGCCGCGAGGGGAGATCGGCCTCAACGCGGGTCACGCCGGCGCCCCGGGGGTGTTCGCTTCGACGGACTGAGAGGCAACGAAGGGTGTGCGACGTGCACACGGAAACGACGCGCGGTTTCCGGTTGGGGCATCACGCAGAGACGCGCGGGGTCGCGGGGACGCACGTCGGGATCCTGGTCGTCGGAGTCGCCTCCCTTTTTCTTCCCGCCGCCTTCGCGATCGGGGAGCGAGGCACCGAGGCCCGCCATGTCGCCGAGTCCGGCCATCGTGAAAGTGCGAGAAGTACGAGTCGCCGGTGGCGAGTGGGCAACACACGGGGCAGAGCGGCTGCGCGCGTGAAATGCGGGGGCGGCTCGGGCGAAGCGCGCGTAGTTTCAAAAACCGTTTCGCGATCGAGCCGCCGGCGTTCTGTCGGCCGCGCGTCGATCCACGACTCTGGTCTTCGGCGGTGAAAACCTTCGGAGACGTCACTGCGCCATGCACGCGTCGCGCGTTCCGGTGACGCCGGCTCGCCCGCGCGCGCCCGGCGCGCGGGCGCCTTCCCGGCGCAGAGGCACGTCTGTGGCGAGCGCTGCGTTGCCTCCCGCGAATGAGGTGGCCGGGTTCATCATCGGCGCAGGCCTGGTGGGTTTGGTGTTCGCGGCGTCGCGTTTGGACGGCATCATCGCGAAGGCGCAAATCAGGGGGTTCGAGGACGACAGGGGCGAGCGGTGGCGAGCCGAGGCGAGGGCGAACGGCGGGAACATATTCGTCGTGCCGGACGACGACGAGAAGTGAGTCCGCGCGCGAAGACAAGCGTCATCGCGTCTCGACACCACCGTCCAGGGCTCGACGAAGAGAGCGGATAGAGACATCGCGTGTCGCGAGACGTGCGAAAAGTCGCGTCGCGACGACGACGGTCGACGGTCGCGTCCTTCACATTAAATGATCCGTGTTTTACTGCACGTTGACGAGCTCTACTTCGAACACCAGCGTCGCGCCTCCCGGGATGGCGCCCTTGATGCCCTTCTTCCCGTACGCCATCGCGGGGGGAATGACGAGCCGCCGCTTATCCCCGACGCGCATCCCGTCGACGCCGGCGTCCCAACCTTTGATCACCTCGCCCACGCCGAGGCGGAAGCGGAACGTCGCGTTGCCCTTGGTCTGGTCGAAGATCTTTCCGCTCTGCAGCTTGCCCACGTACTTCATGGTCACGTTTTTGCCCGGCTTGGCCTGCTTGCCGTCGGGGCGGCCCATCGACAGGTTCGTGATCTCCATGCCGTTCTTGAACTCGCGCTTCAACGAGCCCTTCGGTTCCGGTTCCGGTTTCTTCGGCTTTTCTTTCTCCGTCGGCGCGGGCTTCGTCGTCTTCTTCTCCTTCTTCGCCGGGGGCTCGGGGGTCGGGTCGGCGGCGCGTTTCTTCTCCTCCTTCTTCTTCACGGACTTTTGTTGTGTCGTGGGCTTCTCGTCCTCCGCAGCCAGCTCCTCGATCACGACGCCGCCTTTCTTCGTCCGTCTCGGGGCGTCCTCCTCGTCCTCGTCCTCGTCCGCGTCGTCGTCCTCGTCGTCATCCTCGTCGTCGTCCTCGTCGAAGGCGTCGAGCGCGGCGAAATCGTCCTCATCCTCGGAGTCGGAAAAGTCATCCTCGTCGTCCTCGTCGTCCTCGTCGTCTTCGTAAACCGGCGCGCCGTTGAGATCGTCGTCGCTGTCGTACTCCTCCGCGGGCATGAAGAAGCCGGTGAGGTGCACGGGGTGGTCGCCGTCCGCGTAGAACTCGGCGTACCCGGTGAACACCAGATCCAGGTGGCACGACTCAACGACGCCGCCGATGATGACGCACACCACGAACTCCTCGCTGGGCTCGTCCTCGTCCGCCTCGGCGCGGCACTTCACCACCACGCGAGATCCGGACTTCGGGATCTTATCGGTCGCCAGCGCGGCCTAGAGGGGGGGGAAGCGTCAGCGGGAGGGGCGGAGCGCGAAGGACCGACGAGACGCAGATCCCGACGGCGGCGGTGGAGCGCGTTCGACTGGCGGCGGATGCGACGATCGCCGGTCGCGCGCGCGCGTACCTGCGAGATGTGCAGGCGCAGTGCCTCCTCGGGGGGAGGCACGAACGGCGTCCACTTCTTAGGCTCGCATTTCAGACCGAAGAAGGCCATCGTGAGCGGGGGCGTGCGTCGCGGAGATGCGCGAGGGTGTGTGCCCACCGCCGACGTCGAAGCCGCTCGAAGCGCTCGGCCAAGACTGCAGCACAGCAGGTTCTCCGACGAAATTGTCGGCTCACGTCGACGTTTTTGCCTTTGACACGTGGCCTACAAGTCGACGGCAGTGTCGAGCGCGCGGGACGCGCGTCGACGCGCTCGGGGACGATGGCGTCACTCCGCGTGGCCGCGCGTGCCCTTTCGGTGGCGTCGCTGCCTCGCCCACCGGTCGCCGTGGCGGCCCGCGTCGCCCGCGGAGAGACGCCCAGACCGACATCTCGCGTCCGAGGTTTCGCGTCGAACCGATGGGCCGCGACGCCGTCGTCCAGGCGTTTCCGGGGCTTCGACCGCGCGGCTCGCTCTGCCTCGTCCTCCGCGGACGCGCCGGACGCGCCTGCCGAGATCACCGACCCTCACTCGTTCGAGGTGCGCGCGTCCCCTCGCCCGCGCTCTCCCCGTGGCCTCGCCCTGCCTGTTGGCACCCGCCCGGCGAAGAAACACGGAAACGCGAAACGTTCGCGGACCGCTCACCTCCGAGTGCACCCCTCCGCCACTTCCCGGTCGCCTCGCGCGAAACACGTGACGTGTAAAAACATCATCAGGGCGCTCGCGCTTTGGCCAAGCTCGCGATGCTCGTGTACTGGAACGCCGGCCAGCCCGGGTTCTGGGACCCCGAGCACGACGGCGGCGCGTTGGATTTCGCCACCCCTTTGGGATTCGAGCCGCTCATCGCCTCCGACCCGGCGGCGCTTCGGCGCGAAGCGCTGCGGCTGCTCACGCCCGCCGAGCCCGCGCTGTGGCTGGACCCCGACCCCGGGCTCGGCGCGCTGAGCCCTGCGTTTGCCACGCCCGCGGCGTCCGCGGCGGCGGCCGCCGCGCGTCGCGGTCGCCGCGGTCGCCGCGACGCCGGCGAGGCGGAACCGTTCCTCGGCGTCAGCCGCGCGGCGGTAGTCCGGCTGCGCGATCCGGACTGGATCGTGGTGTGTTTCCGCGGCACCACGCCGTCGCCGATGCGCGGTTTGCTCCGCGAGGGCCAGGTGAACAGCATGGCGGGCCAGGAGCGGTGGGCGGAGGCGCCCAAGGCGATGCGCGACGCGCGTGTGCACAGGGGTTACGCCGCGGCGTACAGGTCGCTCCTCGCCGACGTGGAGGGCGCCGCCGCGGACTGGGCACGCGCGGAGGCGCTGCGCGCCGCGACGAAACCGACGAAACCGCCTCCCCGCGTGGTGGTGGTCGGTCACTCGCTGGGCGGCGCGCTCGCCACGCTGTGCGCCGCGCGACTCGCGCACGACGACGACTTTCGAATCTCCCCGTCCCTCTCGTCCGCCCCGGTCGCGCCGGAGACGACGGAAGAGCCGCGAAGACGAAAACGCGCGCCGCGCGCGTCGGCGCCGGCGGTGTCGTGCGTGACGTTCGGGCAGCCCCGCGTGGGCGACGATGCGTTCCGGCGGGGCGTCGACGAGCACTCGCCGGGTCTGCGGTACACGCGCGTCGTGCGCGGCGGGGACGTGTTCGCGCGCGTGCCCACGTCCGGGATCTGGCTCCCCTCCGCGAACGACGACCGGCTGCGCGTGACGTACGCGCACGCCGGCGAGCTGGTGTGGACGCAGGAGGACGGCGTCGCGCCCGTCTTCGCGGGAAAAGGCGAGGACGCGCCGGCGGGGTTCAACGCGGACGCTCGCATGCTCAACCCCCTGCGCGCGGTGGGCGACCACGCCGGCTACGCCGGGTTCTTCGAGGATGCCGAGACGCGTCGCTCGTGGCCGATAGCACCACCAGATGACGCGAGATGAAAAAGGACGTTCTACACGTTCTACCGTTCGCCCGCGTCGCGAGTCTCGACGAGAGTCTCGACGAGAGTCTCGGCTCGATCGTCCGTCTCGGCTTCGGCTTCGTCAGTCTCGGCTTCGGTTTCGGCTCGGCCCTCGTCGAAGCCGGCGTCGAACGCCGCGACGTCCGTCGCCGCCTCCTTCGCCTCTTCCACCGCCTCGAGCGCGTTCCGCAGCGAGGACGCCACCGCGTCCGCCTGCGCGGCCATCGCGCGGGCCATCGAGGACGACTCGTCGTCGTCCGCGCGCGCGGCGCCGCGTCGCGGCGACGACGCGACGTGGCTCTTCTTTTGGTCGTCGAGCAACGCGAGGCTCGCCGCGCGCGCGCGCTCCGTCGCCGCCTCGGCGACGCCGATGGCGTCGGCGACGGCTTTTCTCTGCCTCGCGGCGACGGCGGCGCGCGTCACGGCCGCCAGGTTCTCGCTCTTCCCCTCGTCGAGCAGGTCGCGCTCCCACGCTTCCTTGAACCCGGCTTGGTTCACCGTCTCGTTCAGGCGGCGCTCCCAGTCCGTCAGCGAAGACACCGCCGCCGAGAAGTCGTCCGTCAGGCTCTTGATGAAGCTCTCCGCCTCGTCCATCGTCGTCGCCACCGCGCGGGACGGCTCCTCAAGCACCGCGGACGTCAGTTTCGTCAGCGCCTCGTCCGCGCCGCTGAACTGCCCCCAGCGCTCGACGCGCGTCAGCAACTCGCGGAGCTCGCGCGCGAGCGCGTCCCACTCGCGCCCGGCGGTTTCCATCTCGTCCAACGTTCGCGGCAGGTCCTCCAGCGTCTGCGCGCTGAGCGTCTCGAACTCCCGCATGGCGCGCTCGGCGCCCCGCGCCGCGCGCTCGGCCGCCTCGGACGCGCGGACCACCGCGCGCAGCGCGGGCGCCGCGACCAAGACGAACGCGGCGCCGCACGTCGAGAGCGCGGCGACGGTCACCAGCCCCAGCGTCGCGACCAGCGGCCAGCCGCCGAGCGTCACCGCGACGCCCGCGGGTGGCGCCGCGCTCGCGGCGCTTTTTTGTGGCGTTTTCGTCGCCGCGGCAACCTCCGCGAGGGGGACGGGCGCGGCACCGGCGCGCGGCGAGACGTACGTCAGACCGGAAATCTCCTCGGGGAGCGCCGCGCGGGACGCGAGCACGCGTCGCGTGTCGCGCGGGAACGCGTGCGCCCTCCGCGCGCCGAGCGCGACGAGCGGACGCCTCTGAAGGCGTCCGCTCGCCATTTCGTGTCCCGAACGCGTCGCGCGAACGTTCCGAAAACCGACGGCAGCCGCGCGCGGCGCCGTCGACGCGCGCGAGACGCGCGCGGCTGCGGCGCCCGTTCGCTGCGCGGGCGCGACGCTTCGCATCGCACCGCGCGCGACGTAACCTCGGGGCGCCTCGGAGTGCGGCCGACGAGACGCACTTTTGCTCCACGAGGTTTTCCGCGTCTCCCGGCAAAATGCGCGGACGCGGACGCGCGGAAGTTTGCGATTTCATCCGACTCGATGCCCAAGGGCTGGCACACGGTCGGTCGGCGCTTTTATACGTGACGGACAGAACGAGCCTTCATCACACGCAACGAAACGAGACGACGCGTCTGTTACGAAGAATTCGGTCTCGTCTCTGCGCCGAGGGTCTCCGCCGCCGAGAACCGCCGCGAGGGCGCGCTCTCGGCGATCCGTCTGGACCACCGCTTCAGGTCGTCCGTCAGCGCGTGCGTCTCGCTCGGCCTGTGCCTCTCCGGGTCCTCCCCCGCCGCGAGCGCGTGCTTCCCGGGCACCACGTGCTGCCACCAGAAGTCGCTCAGACCGGCGTACATCGCCGTCCAGTACCGCGAGTCTCTGCCGACGCGGGTGATGCTCGCGCCGTTGCGCGCCGTGTAACAAAACACGTCGCAGTACGGGCGGTCGAAGACCGCCATCAGGCCCTGCACTTGCGGCACGTAGTACCAGGGCACCGTGGGGTACGGCACCGCGCCCAGAGGGTCGCCCTTGTTCCAGGGGCACTTGATCTCGAGCACGCCGGGCGCCGCCGCCTCCGACTCGGCGCCCGACCGAAAAGCGTCGCGCGCGTCTTCGACGCCCGCGCCGGCGACGAGGCCGTCCGGGGAGGCGCCCAGCCAGAGCTCGGCTTCGTCCGGGGACAGCACGCGGAACAGCATGTGCGAGACGTCCGCGCCGGTCAGGCGTTTGTACGCCTCCACGGCCTCGTCCTCCCTCTCGGTGCCCCAATCGGTGGCGTCGTTCCCGGCGAAGGGCTCCGCCATGCCCAGCTTCTCCTCCCACAGCGCCGCGCGCCCGCCGCGCCAGAACCCGAGCGCGTTGCCAAACGCCGAGGCGGTCAGGCGCGAGGCGCGGAGCGCGTGCCACGCGTCGCCGCCCTGCGCCTCCAGCGCGAGCGAGCCCACCACGCCGGGAGGCGCGCGTTCCGTTTCTTCACGCAGCGCCGCGCCCCCCCCCTCCCCGTCTCCGTCGTCTCCGCGCGCGCCGGGAGGGTTTGAAGATCGAGGCGCGAAAAAGGCGTCGTCATCTTTTTCGTCGCTCACCTGGCGCGTCTCCGCGCGTTGCCGGGAGTCCTGCCGCAGCGCGCTCTCCCAGCTCTCGGAGCCGTGTATGCCACTCTTGCCGCCGGTCCACTTGCCCTTCTCGCGCGAAACTCGGCGCGCCGGCGTCTGCGACGCGGCGGCAGCGGCCATCTCCGTCGCCGTCTCGACGCGTCCCGCCGCCGGACGCGGGGGGAGGACTGATCCGTTTCGCGCGGCGGAGACGTCGTCTTCGATCGACGTCGTCTGTCGCGCTTCACGCCCCGCCGGGGGCTTCGCCGAGGGAGGCGCGTGAAAGGCATCCGCGGCGTTCAGGAGGTACTGCGCCTCTGCCACGAGGTTCGCGCGTTGCGGCGGCGCCAGCTCGCGGTAGCACGAAAAGCCCGCCGCCACCGCGGCGTGCCATCGGTCGCGGCTCCCGCCCGGGGGCAGGATCTCGCCGAGGCGCACGAGCTCGTCCGCGGCGTACTCGCTGAACAGCGAGCGCGCGCCGCGCACGTCGCAGTGACCGCGCGACTCCTCGAGCTGGAGCGCCTGCAGCGCGCGCCCGACGCGCTTGCCGACGTCCACGCCCACCCCCGGTGGTTTCCCGCCAGGCGAAAGCACGGAGGGTCGCGCGTTGTTGTTTCCGTGCGATGACTGGGCGCTTCCCGTGGAATACTGCGCGTTCACGGCGCACGACGCGAGTCGACGCGCGTGCCCGCGCGCCGCGGGCGTCCGTAGACGTCCAAGCCACAGTCGCGTCGCGGTGCAAGGCGACATGCTCCCGCGCGCGCGTGAGTGTCGGCCTCAGTACGTCGTTCGACAATCGAATATCCGCGGAAAGGCGAACGAAAGGACTCGGTTTCAAAGTGCGAATGTGGAGGTGCCGACGTCAGTGTCGTGGGCACCGTCGCTATGGCGGACGACAGCGACGACGACCGTCCCGGTCCCGCGGACGTGACTTTCCGGGACCTGACCCCTGAAAACGAACCGGACCTGCGTCGTCTCAACGCGGTGATATTCCCCATTCGGTACTCGGTACGTCCGGGAGCGCGTCCCCGGCATCCCCGCGCCGCTCGATAGACCCGCGCGAGTCGTTTTCCTCCACGACTCTCGCCTCACCCTCCTTCAACCTCACACCTTCTCAGGATACGTTCTACTCGGAGTGCGCGGCCGCGGGCAGCGCGACGCAGCTCGCGTACGTCGGCTCCGAGCTCGCGGGCGCCATCGCGTGTCGCCTGGAGCTCCTCCCTGACCGCTCGGGCGCTCTGCTGTACGTGATGACCGTGGGCGTGCTGGCGCCGCACCGCGATCGCGCCATCGGCACGCGCCTGCTGCGACACGCGCTCAACGAAGGCTCGAAAGACGCGTTCCTGACGCACGCGTATCTGCACGTGCAGACGAACAACGCGGATGCGATCGCGTTCTACAAGCGGTTCGGGTTCGAAGAGGACGGCGTCGCGAGGAACTACTACAAACGCCTCGAGCCGCCTGACGCCGCCGTTTTGAAGCTCGACTTGCGCAAGTGGACACCAGAGACCATACGGGGGGTGACGTACGAGCGGTTCGACCCGATGGCGGGGTAAATTTAGGGGATAGCGCGAGTAGGTTTGTCTCACTGTTTCGAAGTAGGTAGGGCGAAAGGACGACTCGTCACGCGAGTGCATCGTGCCGCTCCGACGCGAAACAACGACGAACGTTTTCGTTTCGAAACCGTCACCAGAGGCGCGTATTCAGTCCGCCGAAAGCGTAAATGGAAAACCTGTTATCGAGCGCTGAGCGCGGAGTTTGCGGCGAAGACGGACGGCGCGAAGCGATACTCACACACCAATCGTGTGCATTACATCTAACGGTAGATGTCTCCGAACCCACACGCGACGCACTCTCCCGCCGTGGTGACTCCTAGGTGCTAGCGCCGTCGACAATAGGCTTAGTTGTTCTGTAGAGGACAAGAAGAGAGAGGGGAGGGGTCAGTCAGTTTTCATCTCGGAGTGATGCGCGGTGACAGAGCCTCCGCGAAAAGGCGCTCGACGGGACTCGCGCTGCGCGCACGGCTCGAAGGACCCCGATCGTCGGCGAGGCGGGACGCGGGCGTCCCGCGGACGCCGAGACGGCTCGAGCCGGCGGCGGATTGGCGGAAAAGCGCCTCAGCCACAAAAGCTTGAGGGGTTAGGTCTGCTCTGCTCGACTCGACACGCACCTTCACGAAGCCGATGTCCTTGGCGTACTCGCGGAAGCACTGCCTGCAGATGTTCAGGTTGTACTTGCGAATGATACCCCACTGGTTCGCGCACACGCGGCTGTTGAAGGGAGGGAGGGTTAGGTCAGGATCGCAGACTGGGGCGTGGAAAGCGGGCGAAACGTTGAAACCCTAGAAAATGGCGGAAGGCCTGCCGCGCCTCGCGCGACGAGTTCGAGCCCCCGGTCGAGCCCAACGACGCGCGGACATCTGGTGCATCTCATGCATGCACCGATCGTCCACCGATCGCGTCGCGAGACAGTCGCACGTCGCGACGGAGACGTCGAGCCGGAAGCCGCCGGATCGACGCGTTCGCGGAAAAAACACGCTGCCCGAAGGCGCGCCGGAAGCCGGGGACGGCGACCGGACGCGACACGCACCAGCGACGCTGGCCCTTGCCGTTGCACTCCTGCTTGGTAGCCCAGATGTTAGCGAAACCCATGTTTGCTCCGAGGTATGCGACGCGTGCGGTGCGACGTTAAAAGGGTTGCCCGTGGTCGGAGGATCCGTACAAAAAGCTCCATCGGAGGAAGAGACGGAGTTGAAGCTTCGATACCACAACGAACCCGATCGATCAACGAGGCCTCCGCTTCCCGTTTTCGCGAACGTTTTCCTCAGCGCGTTTCCAACTCCGATGCCACTCCGCGTGGTGCGCCCGCACGCCGTCAGACGCCGAGGTGCGTCCCACTCGAGACGCGCGATTCCACTTCTTCCCTTCCACCCGCGCCCGCGTCGTCCAACCCCCCCGCGAACGCCGAAGGGTTCCCCCCGTGCCGTCCATCGCGACGCTCCCCAGAGCCCGTCACACCCCGAGCTGCTTTTGGCCGCTCCCGTAAACGGATGCCCGCTCACCGTTCGTCCCGCTCACGACAGGCGAGGCGTCCCGCGCGCGCGGCGACGCGAGGAGGCGGCAGACCATGTCCCGTCTGGACGTCGCCGAGCTGGAGTCCCGCGTCCGCCGCCGCCTGGCGGTGACGCAGCGCCTCGACGTTTCCTCGGCGAGCGGCGGTGCCAAAAAAGGAGGCGCGGGACCCGCGACGCGGCGCTCGTCCGAGCGGCGCCTGCCCACGGACGGCGGCGCGCCGCTCCCCAAGGCTGCGGTAGACGTGCGCGTGGTGGCGCGCGCGTGCGACGGCATCGCACTCTTCAAGATGCTCAGGCGCGAGGACCGCACGCGTCTGTACGAGAGCATGTACCAGCTGGAGTACGCGCCCGGCGAATCCGTCGTGCGCGCGGGCGAGGAGGGCAGAAACTTCTACGTCGTCGTGGACGGGTGTCTCAACGTCACGGTGCCGGAGTCCTCCGCTTCTGAAGTCTGCGAAGAAAAACAGTCTGGCGCGAAGACCACCTCGTACCGCTCCGGCCACGGCTCCGCCACCGCGTCCTTCGCGACGCACCGCGTGGTGAACACGCTGAGCCCGGGGGACACGTTCGGCGAAGTCGCGCTGCTGCACTCCGTGCCTCGCAGCGCGACGGTGGCGGCGGCGGCGTCGCGCGCGCGGCTCTGGGCGCTCGACCGCGTGACGTTCAAGAAAACGCTCGAGCACGGAGCGTTTCAGCGGCGCGAGCGGAACGAGACCTTGCTTCGCAAAGTCACGATTCTGGAGGGCCTCGACGCGTACGGGCGGAAGATTCTGGCGGACGCGCTCGCGTCGCGCGCGTTCGCGCGGGGCGAGACTGTGATGCGACAAGGCGAGCGTCCGCGCGACGGATCCGCCGCGTTTCACGTCATCGAAAAAGGCGAGGTTTCCGTGCGACTCGACAACGGGGGCGAGGTGAACCGTCTGGGCGTGGGACAGTACTTCGGCGAGGTCTCCGTGTTAGAGGGCACCGCGCCGACCGCCTCCGTGGTGGCGCTCACGGACGTCTCGACGGTCGCGCTGGACCGCGCGGCGTTCACGCGCGCGCTCGGCGACGACGTGCTTCGCGCGATGGCGTCCTTCGCGAAAACGTACGCGTACGACGAGGACCCCGCGGCGGAGCCGCGGGGGGTGGGCGACCCCGCCTGCCTGCCGTCCGCCAGGGCGGAGCTGCGACGCACGTACGAGCTGAGCGTCTCGAGGCGCGCCGGCGACCCCACCGGCCGCAGGACGCGCGCGGAGAAGGAGATGCGGCGCGCCGCGGCGCGCGAGCGCGACGCGAGCGCGACGCTGATGCGATGGACCGAACCCTTCGGCGACGAAAACGCCGCGCCGGCGCGCGTCGCTGGAGACGCTTCGGAGACTTTCGCCTCTCCGCGGACGCGCTCGACCGTTCGCGCCTGCGATTTGACGTTCCACAAGGAGCTTGGCGTGGGCATGGCCGGCGTGGTGTACCTGGCGAAGGTGAAGCGCACCAACGCGACGTGCTGCGTGAAGGTGATGCGGAAGAAGAAGCTCCTGCGCCTGGACCAGGCGACGAACGTCGCGCGCGAGCGGGAACTGAGCGGCGCGTTTCGCGAGGACACGAGCTTCATCATGCAGAGCCGGTGCTCGTTCCAGGACGAGACGTGCCTGTACCTCGTGATGGACTTCATGCCCGGCGGGGACTTGTTCCAGATGCTCGTAAACGGCACGGGCGCGCGCGGCGCCTTCGCGCCCGCCGCCGCGCGCTTCTACGCCGCCGAGGTGTTCCTGGCGCTCGAGTTTCTGCACCACCGGCACTTCGTCTACCGCGACCTCAAGCCGGAGAACGTGCTGGTGGACGCGAACGGGCACGTGAAGCTCGCGGACCTCGGGTTCTGCAAGCGCGTGCGGCCTGGCGAGCGCACGTACACCACCTGCGGCACCTCGGACTACATGGCGCCGGAGGTGATGCTCAGCCAGGGCTACGACCAGAGCGCCGACCTGTGGGCCTTCGGGGTGTTCATGTACGAGCTGCTCGCCGGACACGCGCCCTTCAAGGCGGACACCGACACGCGGAGGCACAAGAGGATCTTGACCGCGGACCTGAAGTTCGCCGCGGACTTCCACCTCACCGCCAAGGACCTGGTCTCTAAGCTGTGCGTCGTGGAGACGTCCATGCGGCTCGGATGCGCGTCGCGCGGCCTGGACGACGTCAAGGACCACGCGTTCTGGGACGCCGACTGGGACGAGGTCGCCGCCCGATCCCGCGCGCCCCCGGTCGTCCCCGAGATGCGCGACGCCGAGAAGCTGTGCCGGCTGGAGCCCATGCGGGGCGTGGGCGAGCCCAGGGCGGACGAGGCGCTCACGGATGCGGAAAACGCCGTCTTCAAGGACTACTTCTAGGCGCGCGCGTCGCGGGGGTCAGAGCTGGCGCGCGTCGCGGAGCGCGTGAAGTGAAAAAAATTGACTCGCAACACACGTTTCCCCGTTCACCGACCATATTGATAAGGTGAATCGACGCCGGCGAGCCATACTGCGGCTTCCTGTCCGTGTCTGTGACTCAAAACCTGACATCGTTCAAGACTCTCTGTCCTCGGCGCGCACACCGCGGCGAGCGTCGACGGGACGTCACCGCGCGTGCTCGCGTACGTCTTCGGCGCGTGGGCGCGGGATCGCGCGCGAAGAGCCGCGGACTGAGGCCTGGCCGGAACGTCGAACGCGAGGGAGGCGGCGACTCGGCGGGGCCGAGATGTCGAAAGCGCAGGGCGACTCCACGAGCGGTTCCGCGGACCCCGTCGCGACCGACGCGCTGAGGCGACACGTGTGTCGCGTCCTCGGCGTGGACGTGCAGGCGGAAGGCGAGAAACTCGTGCCTTCCAAAAGCGCGGCCTCGATCACGCGGGTGGACTGGACCCGCGTCGACGCGGTCCTCGGGGCGGACGAGAAGACACCCGAAGGTGCCGATGACGCCGCGCGCGCTTCCCGAAACGAAACGCCGAGGCAGCCGACGCGAGCCGACGACGGGGACCAAGCCGCGAGCGTCGCAGACGACTCCGAGGAGGACGCGGTCGCGGCATCCCGCGGCCGCGTGGGCCCCGCGCGCGTGGAGATCGACCGGGCCCGGGCCTCGGGCGACGTTCGCGTGGACGCCTCCAGCACGTCCGCGCAGAGCCGCGCGAATTTCTCCAGCCTGCGCGCGAACGCGTGCGTGTTCGAGGGCAAGTGGTCGTACGAAGTCACGCTGGGGTCGTCCGGGATCATGCAGCTCGGCTGGTGCACGGCGCGGTGTCCGTTTACGCGCGAGAACGGCGTCGGGGACGCGCCGGACTCGTTCGCGTTCGACGGCCACCGCGTGCGCAAGTGGAACGTCTCGTCGCAGCCGTACGGCGAGGCCTGGGTCGCGGGCGACGTCATCACGTGCGCGATCGATCTGCCCGCGAGTGGAACGGGCGGGGGGAGGGTGAGCTACTACCGGAACGGCGTGCCGCTCGGCGTCGCGTTCGATAACGTCCGCCTCTGGCGCGACGCGAGCGCGCGCGCCGGCGACGGACACGCCGCCGCCGCCGCGTTCGCGTACTTCCCGGCGGTGTCGCTGTCCGTGGACGAGCGCGTCGCGCTCAACTTCGGGGACGCACCGGCGCGGTACCCCGTCGAGGGATACGCGCCCTTGCAGGCGCCGCCGGACGAGAACTCGGTGCTGGCGCCCGCGGAACGGGGATTGCGCGTGTTCGAGGCGTTGGTCGCGCCCCCGGAGGCGTTTTCGCCTCAGGGCCGCGGAGGCGAGGCGGGGGAAGCGATCCGGCGACCGCTTCTCCTGCGGTTCGAGGAAGAGACGTTAATGGCGGCGACGGCGCTGCGTCGCGCCGGGCCCCTGCTGGCGTCGCCGGCCACGCGCAGGTTCGTCACGCGCGGGTGCTTGATCCCGGCCATCATGCGCGCCGCCGCGAACGGCGACGCGCTCTGGAACGGGGAAGCCGCCGCGTCGTACGCTGCGGCGTCGCCGCCTTCGTCGGTCCCCCCCGGCCGCGTTGACGCGTACGCGCGCGCGGTCGCACTCCTGTGCGCGGCGCTCGACCCGAACGAGCTCGACGCCGTGGTTCCCGAGCTCATGGCGGCTCTGGCAGAACTGGCGCGCTCGGCGCCGCTGGCGGCGCTGGACAGGCGCGCCGAGCAGCCCACTCGGGGCTCGGCGGGGGAGAGGGAAACGGATCCGTGTTTTTTCGCGCGCGCCCCCGCGGAACTCCCGCGCCTGGCGTCGCACGCGCCCCTGGCGTGCGCGGCGGCGCTCGCCAGGCATCCCAGTGCGCGCCGCGCGTGGCTGAAGCGCCGGGGCTGGGGCAACGCCGCGGAGGGGCTGCTCACCCGCCGCATTCCCAACGCCGACGACCTGGCGGCGATGCTCCCGGCGCACGCCGCGTGCTGGCCCGGCGCCGCCGCCACGGAACCGCGCTTCGCCGAAAACCCCGGGGGCTCGTACCCGGGCAGTCCCGCGTCCGAGGCGCTGTGCGCGGCGGCGGGGCGCGCGCTCGGCGAGGCCATGCTCCGCACGCAGACGCTGCACGCGGTGCTCTTCCGCGCGCTCGTGGACCCGGAGGAGGACTTTTTCCCTCCGGCTGAGCCGGGGTCGACGGAGGACGACGCGCCGGCGGATCCCGTGGCGCGCGCGCTGGTGGACGCGCGTCGCGCTTCCGCGGCGACGGCGGCGGCGACGGCGGCGTCCGCCGCCGCCGGCGACCCGACCGCCGCGCAGCGCGACCAGAGCTTTGACGCGGACCTGGACCCCGACGACGAGGCTGACTTCATGGCTTCGCCGGCGGGCTCGCCCGCGCCGCGCGGAGGGAGACGCCGCGATTCGCGTTCGGCGTCGGATGAGGATGACGTCGACGACGGTTGGCCGCCGGAGCGGCGCCGCCGGTCGCCTCTGCTGGTGCTTCTCGCGTGGCTGGCGGGCAAGAACAAGAACGCGCACGCGCCGGCCAGCGCGCACGCGCGGAACGGACACGCCGCGCGGAACGGACACTCTGACCCCACGGTTCTCGCGTCGGCGTACTTCGCGACGCTCTCCATCCTGCACCCGGCGCTGGAGGCGCCGGGAGGCACGCCGCTGGCGGCGCCGCCGCCCTCTTTGTTCCACGACTCCCTCGCGCACCAGCTGGACCTGCCTCTCTTCGGGGGGGGCGCCAGCCACGTCTCGAAGACGTACCCGCCCGCGAGGCGAGGCGGCGCCGACGGCGTCGGCAGCCGCCTGCGCGTGGACCCGGCGGACGTCCGCGCGGCGGACGCGCCGCCCTCCGACGCGGCGCTCGGCGGGAAGCGCGCCGCGCAGACGCTGAGCGCCGTTGGGGTGGCGGTCGGGGCGTCTTCCGGCTTCGATCTCCCCTTGGCGGAGGCGCGACGCGGCGCGTTGCCGGTGGTCCGCCTCTGGGACGCCGCGCAGCTCCTGTACCACCTGGGCGTCGGGTACCACTTCAAGGCGGCGGCGTACCAGCTCCAGACGCAGATCCAGGCTGCGCAGCACCTCGAGGACGCGAGCCAGAGGCTGGCGGTGGCGGAGCGGTGCTCGCGCGAAGCCGCCGAGTGGCGCGAACGAAAAAGCGGGGGCGGCGGGGAGGCGAGCGCCCCCCCGCCCGCGGACGGGCGCCCGCCGGTTTCTGTCGTCGACGACTCTCTCCCCGACGCGTCCGCCGGGTCGTCGGCGGCGACCGACGTCGCGCCAGACCGACCGTCGCCGCCGGGCGACGATTTGCTGGCGAAGCTCCGCGACGCGCGGCGCTCGCTCCGCGACGAGGTGGTGGAGGCGGCGCGGCTGTGCTGGTGGCACCGCGCCGTGCTCCACCGCCCGGACCAGCAGGCGGCGATGTTCGCGGCTGCGGCGTACGGCGCCGCGCTGCTCCTGTCGGCGATGGCGCGCCGGGGCCCGGGCGAGACGCGCGCGGCGCGCTCGTGCGCGGCGAGCGTCAGCGACATCGCCGACTCCGTGGACGCGGAGGAGCCCGTCGACGAGGAGGCGTCGTCTTTGTCGTCGAACGACGCGGAGCGCGACGACGACGACGACGCGTCCAACGGAGACGATCCGGAGCGGAACCGCGGCGCTCTGTTACCGCACGTCCCCGCGTACCATCTCGAGTCCCTCATCGACTCGTTCCACGCGCTCCGCCGCGGCGACCCGCCGTTCGCGCCCGGCTCTGTGGGCGCGCCGACGCCCGGTCTGCACTCGGTGGTGCGTCTGCTGGTGCGGCACTTCCACGACGACCGGGTGGTGAACCCCGACATCCGCGACGCGATGCTGCAGAGCATCTCCGTGCTCCTGCAGTACCGCGAGTACGTCGACGTGTTCGAGAAGAACGAAGAGGCGCGCGACGCGATGGTGCCCGCGCTGCTCAAGGCGTTCGACTCGCGCTTCTGGATCCCGGTGTCGAACATCCTGCTCAGGCTGTGCCGCGGCGCGGGGTTCGGACAGCAACAGGAAAACGACGGAGGCGAACCCGAGGCCGGGAACGGCGGCGCCGCTCCCGCCGAGGCTCCCGCCGAGGCTCCCGCCTCCGCGCGCGGCGGCCCAGACGCGGCGCTGGCGCGCGCGCTGGCGTCGCCGCAGCCCGAGGGCGCGTCGCCCTTGTTCCAGCGGCTGCTGGTTGACACCTGCCGCGCGGACCCCGTTTCGCTGGCGGAGTTCCTGGACCGCCTGTTCAACACGCTGAACTGGACCGTCACGGAGTTCGGCGTGACTCTGAAGGAGGCGCTGGACGCGCGCGCGCGCGCGCACGAGACGCGGCAGCGCCGGCGGAAGTGCGCGGTGATGTTCGAGCTGTCGGTGACGCTCGCGCGCGTGCTCGAGTTTCTCACGAAGGAGCTTCCAGAGGTGTTCCTCAAAGCGCAGAGCCTGGACTTGCGGCGGCTCACGGAGACGCTGGTGTTCGTGCTCGGCCACGCCACGACGGGGCCGGACGCCGCGCTGTTCGACCGCGCGCTCCTGGCGCACGTCGCGCCGAGCGACAAAGTGAGCCGCGCGGCGATCCTGGCGCCCGTCGCCGGGATCCTCCTGAACCTGGACGCCGCCGCATCGGAAGCCGCGGAGCGACTCGCCGCACACACGTCGCTTCCCGAGGCGCTTCCCGAGGACCGAACGCCCGCCTCGGCGTGCGTGGAGTCCATCGCCGCCGAGCTCGCGCGATCCAACGCGGACGTCGCGCAGCTCGAGTTCCTCAGGGACTTCGGTTGGACCGACCACTTCTTCTTCCCGCGCGGCGTCGACTGCGGCGACGCGAAGGAAGCGGCGTCGCCCCCGCACGCGCTGGTCCGGCTGCGCGACTTCGTGCACCGCGTGCGCGCGACGCGCGAGGAAGTGGAGCGCGCGCGGGAGACGGAGGACGCGCGCTCGATCCCGGACGCATTCGTCGATCCCATCATGCAAACCGTGATGGCGGACCCGGTGACGCTGCCGGGTTCCGGCCAGGTCGTGGACCGCGCCACCATCCGCCGGCACCTGCTCAGCGACCGCACGGACCCGTTCAGCCGCTCGCCGCTGGACGAATCCATGCTGGTGCCCGCGGACGAGCTGCGGCGGAGGATCGAGAAGTGGAGGGAGGAGGCGCCGGCCGGCGCGGAGAGCCTCGCGGACGTCGACTAGCTACGAGCGCGAGCGAGCGGGCGAGTCGATTTAGAGACGGATGCGTTTCCGAAAAAGACAAGAGCCAATTTTTACCAGGCAGTGGGCCCAGGCACCAAGATTCGGCCTGGCCTGAGAATTTCAAACGCTGCGTCGTTCCCTCGGGTGCCAACATCGAGAGCGGCGTGACGTCTTCGCGCATACTTCAACGCGCTACGCACGCACAGCTCATTCTTCGAGCACGATGTACGGAGGATACGACGGCAGCGCTTCTCAGTTCGCCGGGCAGGGCGGTTTCCTGCCCACCCCCGCCGGTGGTGCCACCGCCGGGGCCGATGGCGCTGCGGGTGGCGCGGTGCGTACACGCGAAAGACGCTCGAGCCGTCGCTCTCACGCCCGCGACGACCTCGAGGGGAGGCGGTAGCCCGGATCGTTCGCGTCTGCTGCCCGTCCGATACCGCGATACGCGCGCGCGCGACGCGCGCGTGCGACGCGCGCGCGTTTTCGTCCGTGAGGCCTCGCGATGGTACCCGCGATGGCACCGAAAGCGCGCGTCGGGTTCAAACTTTCTGGGCACTCACACACGCGTCTCCCGTCTCCCCTCGTCTCCCGTAACAGCGCGGCCAGGGTCGCGCGGAGTCCCTCGTGCCCCTCACCGTGAAGCAGCTGGAGACCTCCATCAACGCCTCCGGCGTGGTGCGTGCGCCAGCCCGCCGAGCCGGCCGGCGACGACCGCCTCTCGCCGCCCCGCGTCTCTCCGATCTCGCGAAAAGTTCGGCGTTTTCAAACCTCGACGGACGCACCCGGAGCGCAGTCGTCGATTCTTTCGTTTCAGTCGGTTCTTCGCGCGCGCGCCGCGACGACGCGTCGTTTGAAACGCGCGGCACGCCTTTGACCGCGCCCGTCTCCCCCCCCGCCGCGACCGGAACAGGACGACGCGTTCAAGGTGAACGGCGAGGAAGTGCACAACCTGACTCTGCTCGGCAAGGTGGTGAAGGAGAACGTCTCGGCGACGACGCAGGAGTACGTCATCGACGACGGCACCGGCTCGGTGCAGGTGAAGCGCTGGGTGGACGCCGAGGACGAATCCGCCAAGAGCGCCGCGGCGGTGGGCCAGTACGTGCGCGTGTACGGCCACGTCCGCGTGTTCCAGGGCGTGCGCTCGGTGATCGCGTTCAACCTGAGGCCGGTGACGGACTTCAACGAGATCACGTACCACTTCCTCGAGGTTGTCTACTGCAACGCGCACAACGGCGCGCGCGCCGCCGCCGCGCCCGCCGCCGCCGCCGCCGCGCCCGCGGACACCGCGTACGCCGCGCCCGGCGCCGCCGCGGCGCCCGCCGCCGGCGGGTCCTGCAGCGACCAGGTGTTTTCCATCTTTAACGGGCCTCAGGGTCAGGACCCGAACGGCGTGAACATCGCGGACGTCGTCGCCGCGCTCAACGGCCGGTTCACCGACGCGCAGGTGCGCGAAGCCGTCGAGTCGCTCGTCAACGACGGCCACCTGTACTCCACCATCGACGACGCGCACTTCAGGAGCACCTTGCT
>MDSV01220180.1_pt1 | contig 27034 bp, 28 predicted proteins | sample 810851 | NCBI WGS metagenome assembly MDSV01 (sample SAMN05326640, study PRJNA326480) | marine metagenome | isolation source: seawater | place: Atlantic Ocean: North East | collected 2012 | reverse complement strand
TAATATTTGTAGTATTCTCTTCTTCAATACCCCATTCGTTTAATAAACAATTATACAAATCTTTTGATTCTGAAGTATAAGTAACATTTTTGATTTTTAATTTCAATAATTCATGTCTTGGTATAAATTTGTTTCCGCTATAAATATCTATAAAATAATAAGGATTTTCTCCTTTAATTGCATCTCGTACATATTCACCAGATGTTAATATATGTATTTTATTTTCAATTTCTGTATCTGGATTTGCTTCTGCTTCTATCCATGCGGCGACTGTTGGGGACGCAGATGCCTGAGGGCCTCGAGCTTGCATAGGTCTGCGGGCGCCTCGAGGCCGCACTCGAGACCAATCCTTCGTTATTTCTGATATTTTTTCTGTAAATGAATGTTCATTTAACATACTTTTCAAGTATGATTCTCTTTCTTTAATACCGGGTGGTATTGTCTCTTTGCCAAGCTCGTAACTATTTAGTAAATAACTAGTAGCTTCTGAATTGAGTTTACTCATTTTTAATGCCAAACGTCTTGGCCAAATTACAGAATTATCCCATACAAGTGTGTCATCAATATTGATATTATTATTATTCATTTTAAAATATGAACCAACTGGTGGTTTTTTAACTGGTTCGGTGCTTGGGCGGGTGTTTATATTTATAGAGAGAATATCGTAGGGGTGGTCTGCTTTAGTTTTATGACGATAAGTGCGAATGCGCGCTGGTGGCGCTACGCGAACTGCTGGTATAACTTTAGAGTAATTAACCGGTATATCATATTTATTAATATTAAAAACTTTAAAAATATCAATTCCTTGACTGACGGCGTCTGCCAGCTCCTGTTGGCTGGGTGGTAAGTTTTTAAATTCAAAATTGGTATCATTAACAATATATTTTGAAATTTTAACTCTATCGGAGGTATTTAGTATTGGTCGTGTCGAGTTGTATTTATAAGATGGATTTAAAACAATATCTTTATATGATGCATCTTTTGCTTGACTATTGTAGGTAATTGCGTCGGAATCAATATTATCAACGATTAGTAATGGATTAAATTCATTTTGTACAAAATTAAAATATGCATTATCATCTTCGTAAAATTCATTTTCGGATTCATGAACAACATAATCAGATAATACTGGAATAATTGATTTACTTTGATTAATTATAGAGTTTCGCCAGTCATTTAATGGTTCAAATTTTTTTCCTATACTCTTAAATATAGTTTCTATTAATTTAATAATATCATTTCCTGATAAATTCGCAGGTTCAAACATAAGTCTTAAAGATTTACCTATAAAATTACGTTTTTGTTCCTTAGTTAATTGCTTATCGTTTTCATGAATTTCATCTTTCATTGTGTAATTTTGTTCATTTGGCTTCTTAGAATCTGATTCGGCTTCGGTGTCTGAATCAGATTCGGAGCTTGAAGAGTACGATATGTCACAGAAATCGATAATGGACGTGGATGATGTTGTATTTTTTGATATTCCTTTGGATACATCTACGTTAATTTCTTCTGCATTTTCGTCGTCATTATTAATGCAAGTAATTATACCACTTTCTTTATCAATAGATAATATTTCAAAAAGATCACCTGGTTTTCCAGGAGCATCTTTTGCGTTAATTGGAAAAACAACATTATAAACACGTTGTGATATTATTTCCTTTTCAATAGATTCGTCATCTCCATCTAAGTACTTAATTGATATAAATTGGTCATCCAAATTTTGTTTAGTGATACTAACTATATCGCCGCTATGGCTGCGCCAGTGCTCGTCCTTATAATGGATACTGAACCAATCGTTTTCATTAACTGTAAAAGTGTCACATATAGAATTTTGTTTTTTTGTTATTTCAGCATAATTATTTTCAAAATCTAAATAAGTAACAATTCCTTCGACATCTTTGATAGTACATGTATCTCCGAGTCTCATTAATAAATAATTCTTTTTAATTCAATCCTATTTCCTTTAAATAAATATTAAACTAGCGATAATGAATATATTTATGGTTGTATTAACAAACTATGGCAACACCTGCTATTTTAATGTAATACTTCAAATATTTATTCACACGTGTGGAAATCCTAAGAGAAATGAATGGAAAGCTGTTTTAAATGGGTTAAGAGAATTGAAAATAGATACTGAATTTAAGCCAAATTTGATACATAAATATTTAAAACTAACTAACTTATTTAAAGTCGGTTATCCTCATGATGCGCATGAAGCGTTTTTACATATAATAGATTTTTTAGATGATACGTCATTCAAAGGAAATATTTTACATAAAATAGTAACGAAGGGTGTTCCATTAGAGGTAAATAAAAACAAAGAAGAGTTTACATCGATAGAATTAGCGCTTGTTAGTTATAATTTGGAAGAAAATATAGATGAATTTTTCAAATACGAATTAATAAATGGTTGGAAGGACAAATATGGTAATAAAAGAGACATTATAAAATCAGTCTCTATATTAAATTTTCCAAATAATCTTGTAATTGTTTTAAAACAATTACAACATCGAAAGAAGAAGATCAATTTTCCAGATAAATTAAACATGACAAAATACGCATCAAATACAAATAAAGAAGAAATATATAAATTGATATCCGTGATAATCCATTCTTCGTGTCATTATTATGGTTATTATAAGGAAAAAGTTAATTGGTATTTATACAATGATGAATATGTCCGCCGCGTCGCAGGCGTGCCGCGCGAACATTGTCCGTATATGTTAATATATACAAAACTAAAATAAAGTGGCGTTGGGTTTTGTTCTATATTCATATACAGCACCTTTGGCAGTAGCGCCATTTTTAATAATGTTATCTGAAAATTTTATCATATTATGAGCAGAAATAATAGAAACTTCCTGGTCATTTATCCATTTTGTATTGTAGCACGCATATGCATTTTTGGGGTTAGGAGTTATTGCTTTCATTGGTTTTTTAGTTGGTATAAATGTTTGCATTAAAAATCGTGTCGGTCCGTTATCATTTTTGATATATTCATTTGCAGGAGTGCTTGAATGAATCCACCGTCTATTGTTAAAAATAGCCAAATCATTTTTTTGCCACTGTATACTAATTCGAAAAGGTAGGACCTTTTCTGTCATAAAATTTTTCATCCAACTTCTAGAATTAGATACAGTCCAGCCGCTTACTTTTTCAAAAAAAGTTGGTAAAACGAGTATTCGAGGAGATTCTTTATCATCATCTGGAGCAAAAAGTATAGGAACTTCGTTAGTTCCTTCATCCATGTCAGAATGTGATTCTAATCTATTTACTCCTGCGTAATCTTGTGTCATTGTTCCTGTTACGAACTTTCTACGATTAATTTCAACCAATATATTCTCACATGCCTTCTTTTCTTCACTATTAAGATTATCATAAATTCTTTCGCCTGAAATAAAATCTGTATCGCCTCCAATTAATGGTTGTTCTACTATATAAAATCCGGTAACAATGTGAATTAATTTATAATCATGACCCAATAAATCTGAATGCCATATGTAATCTGTTTTAAATGGTTCATATGGTTGAACATTAATATCCTTTATGTTGTAATAATTTTTAAGATTAATAGAACCTCTTGGTGCAACATGTTTACAGTCAGGAAATTGATCAAACGGTTGTAACATTTGATGTTGATAATCCAATGGTGAATTTAAAGCATCTAAATCAGCATCCAAATCAAATTCCTTTGAAAAGTCAAGAAATGTTTGAGGACTTACATCTTGTACATCTTTAAATATTAATAACGGATGTTTTTTGAAATCTTGTCTTAAACTATCTAGTGTTTTCTCGTTTAAATTCTTAACGTCCTTAATACCTTTTATATAAGCGATTTTATTATCTAGGGGGTGAATATTTAATTTATATGTCATTCCCGTGGCTAAAGCAAGTGTGAATAGTAAACGCATCATTATAGTAATATAAATAAGTAGTGTTAATTTTAACCATTATTCATTTGTTAATTTATATTAATGGAAAAGGAATGTAGGATTTGTTTTGAAAAAAGCAAAGAACCACTTATAAATCCTTGTAAATGTTCCGGTAGTATGGAATGGGTACATAAATCATGTTTAGATAAATGGCTACATTTCAAAAAATCTAATATTTGTCCAGTATGTAAGAGTGAATTCGTTTTCGACACACTTTCACAGCCACCAATTGCAAAGGTTGCTTCTTTTATTGTAAAAAGTGAAATGATGACAACACTTTCTACAATAATAACTTGTTTAATGATTACTTATTTTTGTTTAAAGTATGATATAAGACCAAATACCATAGCAATTTGTTTTTTTGGATTAATATTTGGTATGAATTACATACAAGAATTTGTTGGTCACAAAGAAATAGATTTCGATTTTTTATTTGAAACAATAATTCTATATTCCCACCACAGTTCGTCAAACTATTTTAGTTTGATGCCATTATGTATGTGGCAAATAATTGACAAAATTAAATATAAAATATGTTCACCCTTTCTTGAGTTACATATTTAATCTTTGTTTGCTTTGTTCAATGATTCAATTTTAGTATCATATTCAATTGGATATTCCACACCTCCGCGAACCATAATTATTGGTTTTTTAAGTTTAATACGTTTTAACTTGTAAGTATAAACTTTTTTGCGTGAACCCGCTGTTGTTTCTTGTATTTTGACAACTAAAGTACACTGTCCTTTAATGTCTTTATCTCTACAAGCTTGGTTGAAAGCTTTGCGTGCGGCACCAGCAGGGTCTTTTGATTCAAATCTACCACCATCATCGTTGGTTAACCCAGTCTTTTTCATAGAATGGCGTTTTGCAGTGAGTTGCGCGGGCTTCATTAATTCAACAACAGTAAAGCTACGTACACCTTCTTTCATATTATATTAATAAAATAGAAAAAAAACACATATAATAATTTTATTTACGCACCTAAATACATGTACTATATTTATGAATGCAAATGTGCTGCAATTCCCATTGTTTGTAATTCGTGTAAGAATAGTTTAGTAGCATATGGTATTCGGTGTTCCCATATGTTTCCAATATCTTTACCTCTTGAATCTAAGAGAGAATTTACGACATTCTCCTTTTTATTCACAGAACACATCATACCATCTTTATTTGTAAATACTGTAAAATTATCAGATAATTCCATAAATTTTTCTTTCTGAAATTGTGCTACACCATGGGCCAATAAGCAGTCACGCTCCATTTCTCCCATTCTAAGACCCCCGTCGCGGGATCTACCCTCGGATGGCTGTCTAGTCATTTGTACCATAGGTCCAGTAGATCTGGCGTGAAACTTATCATCAACCATATGTTTCAAACGTTGATAAAATGTCGGTCCCATGAAAATCTTTGTATTGAGTTTTTGTCCAGTTTCACCACTATATAATTCTGTTTCACCATACCTATCATAGCCGCTTTTTTCTAACCGGTCTGATACCATGTCTACAGAAATATTTGTGAATGGTGTACCATCACCATGCATTGCTTTATCAACACATTCAATACCTAAAAGAGACTCTAAAAGTTGTGCGAAAGTCATTCTACTAGGAAAAGCATGTGGATTCATGATAATATCAGGAGTAATTCCATCTTTACTATAAGGCATGTCTTCGGCTTTGTATATCATACCTATTGTTCCTTTTTGACCATGTGTACTGGAGAACTTATCTCCAATGCCTGGGCGTCTTTCCGAACGAATTTTTGCTTTACAGAACAAATATCCTTCACTATTTCTTGATACGTATTTAGTATCAACGATACCATCTTCGTTATTTCGGATATAAGTACTATTATCACGAAATTCTTTGTCAAAGACAGTTGTAGTAGATGGTTTTTTTCTGTTATTCATTGGTACAACTTTTCCAACAATAGCATCACCACCTTTAACAGATCTTCCTTCAATCGGAAATCCATCTTCACTTAAGGCTTCATAACTGCAATGGCGCATTTGTAGTGTGTTATTTGGATCCGGCTTTGCAAATTGTTCTTCTTCACCTGTAGATTGATTTTTCCTTTCTTCTACATGATACGTTCTGAAGAAGCTTGACCTGAATAATCCTCTATCAATAGATGATTTATTAAACATAAGTGAGTCTTCTTGGTTATATCCTTTATCACTAGCAACAGCAATGATAACGATACTACCATTTGGTACTCTATGCATATTCATATGTCTGCTATTATGAGTTTGAACTAGTGGTCTTGTTGGATACCATAAGATATTCGCAACCATATCCATTCGATGTCTAAAATTAGTAGCATATATACCCATAGCTTGTTTTCCCATTGCGCTTTGATAAGTATTACGAGGTGATTGATTATGATTCGAGAATACAATATTTGATGCCAAAATACCTAGAATAAGACTTGGATCAATTTCGCAATGAGTATATGTAGAAATATTATGTACATTATTTGGATGTTCACAAATCATTGAAACACCTGCTTCTTGTACATCAATATATTCAATAGCTGGTGGAAATTTCGAACATCCAACAACAAATTCATTCCACGAGGAAAGCGTTTCGTACATATATTTAATATGCCTGTCATCAAACATCAGTTTACCATTCTCAATAATGAACAACGGTCTTACAAGTCTTCCGCCACTTGTATAAATATGTAGTTCAAAATCACTATAAATAGGAACAATGCTTGTATGAGCATGAATAATACAAGATCTCCTTAAATGAATAAGATGTCTTGATAAATCTAACATATTATCGACGATTCCAACAATAGTTCCATTAATAAATACTGCCGAACCCGATTTCCCTTTTGACACATCTTCAAAACTATTAAAATTTCTTACAATTGTTTCAACTTGAGCGGACGATATATCCATTGTAATATTACACGACAAAGCCATATTTTTAACAATTCCAATAGATGTTCCTTCTGGTGTTTCAGCCGGACAAATATATCCATATGTGCTCGGATGTAATTTACGTGGTTTCGTCATTTTAGTTGTTTTATCAATCGGTGTATTGATGCGTCGTAAATGTGATAATGTTCCTAAATAGGATAGTCTTTGAAGAACTTGAGCAACTCCAATTTTTACGGTAGCATTTTTAACTCCCCAATTACCAGTAGCCAATGAATATTTCATATTTGTTTCGATGATGTTTGATTTAAGAATTTTATATATATTATTAGATGTTACAATGTTGTGGAAATTATTGGTAATTTTCCAAGCTCCGCCACTGATTTCTCTATTTAAAATAGATGTAGCATCCTTAATTAGCCGTGTAAATGATTGACGAAATAGATTTCCTAACATAATTCCAGGAGTATCTACTCTTTTATTTTCGAAACTATCTCGGTCATCTTCATTAATACGTTTTGTGAAATATAAGAGTAGTTTTCGAGTCATCATACCCAGATAATATGATTTCTTTTCAGATGAATCCTTCAAATGTGGTAGAAAATCATTAGTAATTGAGTTTCTAACATGTTGAATTCGCATATCTTGTGTAACTGGCTGCCCTTGTCTAACTCTTACAGGAACAGGTAGATACTTTGCAATATAATCTAATGCCATTGGTTGTGTAATGCCTTCAACTTCTTCAATTGATGCAGCTAGCATTTCAATCATATTTTTGCGAACAGTAGAATCTCTAAATGCAAATACATAATCACATGCCTTCTTATCACTTTCTACACCCAACGCTTTGAACATAATCATAAGCGGAATTTCCTTTCTTAAGCCTTGAAAATGAACGTAAAGTGTATGACCAATATGATTTGGCTTACTTGAAATTTTAACACATGCTGGTTTTGCTGGCATAAATCCTTCTTCTGGTACCGATTTAACTTCAACACAGTGTGAGAATCTAGTTCCACTTACAGCACTAACATGAAAACAGAACGCTTTATTTTCCGCCTGTCTTTCTTGAGATATAATAACCTTTTCTGAACCAGTAATAATAAAATGACCACCTGGGTCAATACCACATGTCTTTTTAGAAGTTTTATTATTACCAGTGTTACAGTATCTTGAACCAACCATGATTGGAATCTTTCCAATCAATATTTTTTCAAATTTCTTTTCACGAACCTCTACTTCATCGAGTGTTGGTCCTGAACGCATAGTCGTTTCTACAACAACATCAACATGTAAATTAGAACTATATGACATACTTCTAAGACGTGCCATGTTTGGACACATTTGTATCATACTACCGTCATTTTCATAGATTAGTGGGGGGTGTAAGGCAATTGAACCAAATGATATTCGTATTTCTTGTTCATGTTTGTGTAATTCTTCGTTAAAAGCTCCGTATATAACAATAGGATTATATTGTTTTACAATAGATTGAATCAAATCAGATATAAAATAATCAAAAGAATCTACTTGGTGTTTTACTAAAAGACAATTTTCACTTCTAAACATACAATCGATCACCGCTCTGAGATGTTTACTATGAATAGTCATGTTTCATTTATTTATTATTAAGTTATCTTTACACCTCATTTTTATGCTCTTATATAATTTTATTAGAATCTAAAATTATTGTGTGTCTAGTAATTTTGCTCTTTGAAAATCATTTCCATTCTTATTTCTATTGATCATATCAATGAGCATAGTCGATAATGCGTCGTCTTTTAAAAGAACCGCTTCTAATTCTTTAGAATGTTGTTGTGTTATATAATTTACCTTTTCTATAATATTATTAAAACGCATATATGTGATAACTGCTTCTTTTTCACTTGACATGGTTATTAATTATTTATCTTTAGTAGAGTTTATATAATTTTAATAATATAATGTTATTAATGAGAAAAAACATTTTGATACTGTTCATATGTCTAGTTATATTAGCATTTGTTTGGTTTAAAATGGATTCATTTTATAAAATATGTGAATCATTTACAACTATTGTACCAGAGGATTCTACATATAAAGTATTCAATAATGTTTTTAGTAAAGAGGAGTGTGATTATATAATTTCTAAAGCAAACATGTCATTAAATAGGAGTACAACGCAGGGTGTTGGTATTGATTCTGCTCGTACAAGTTGGCATACGTGGCTTAATGATGATGACCCGGTTATAAATAAATTTAACTCTAAGCTACATAATATTTTTGTGAATAATTCAAATACCAAATTAGATTATAGTAATACAGAAGATTTACAAGTTGTTAGATATTTACCAAATCAAGAATATAAGGCTCATTACGATGCATGCCACCCAAATCAATCGGGTTTAACAAGTAAAATGAAAAGTGCTTGTGAAGAAGAATTAGAAAATGCAGGTAGTCTAAGATATGGAACAATAATAGTATATTTAAACGATGACTTCGATGGCGGAGAAACAGAATTTCCAAAAATAAATATAAAAATTAAGCCAGAAATTGGAAAGGTTTTAATGTTTTATAGTTTGGATGAGAAATCAAATTTATTAGATGAATCTTTACATGCGGGAGTACCAGTAAAATCTGGGAAAAAATGGATTTGTAATAAATGGTATAGATTAGAAAAGTATAAATAAAACACATAATTAAGTACCAGCTATTGCTGAATTTATTGCAATGATATGACTTAATTGTTTTGTTAATGCATCGACTTTATAAGCGATATCCTTTACTTCTTTACCCGGTCCTAAATCATTAATTCTTTTAACTAAGGGTCCTTTCTTAATGTCATCTGATTCTGCGGGACATACATGGCATGTATCTTTACAAGGTGGGGGACATACAGGGCAGACAATATTAGAAACACTTTTTTTATTGTTGTTCTTACCACCAACTATTTTTTTAGCGGCCTTTCGCGCTTTTTCGGCTGCTTTTTTGGCTGCTTTTTTGGCTGCCCTGCGTGCGCGACGAGCTGCTTTTTTAGCTGCATTCCCGACGCCGAATTCTTCTATAATATCGGATGTAACATCATTAACTTTTTCTGTTGTATAACCTTCATCAAAATCATCACCTTCACATAATTTGAAAGTTTCTTGTAATTTATTGACAGAATTAATTGTACCTAATTCAACAAGACCGCTTTTGATCATAGATTTTGGTTTTTTTAACACTGTTTTTATTATTTGTGGAGTTTGTGATGGGTCCAATTGTGGAAGATATGGTAAACTTGTATCCGCATCAGTCATATTGAATTTAGCTATCATAATCAGTATTGCAAATATACAAGCAATAATAAAGTAATTATGTTTATCCATTACATATAATTATTATAAAAATATGCAAGATAATATGTTGAAAAAATAGATTGCTGTCTTTTAATATATGCCTTCTTCAACTAAAGATTTGCTGGATATCTATAAATATGTAAATTTAATTAAGGCAGCTTTGTTAAAATCGGATAGTGATATTCTCCCAATTACTACAGACGCAATTTTTTGGTTATTAAAACAGACCAAGGTTGCAGTCATGAATGATGAAATGGTTGTAAAGACATCTCCACCCATACATATATGTGGAGATATACATGGGCAATATCCCGACTTATTAAAAATATTTGAAAGATTGGGTTATCCATCTAAGACAAATAGATACTTATTTCTAGGTGATTATGTAGACAGAGGTGCGCAGAGTTTAGAAGTAATTCTTCTATTATTCTGTTATAAAATTCTATTTCACAAAGATGTAATATTATTGAGAGGTAATCATGAAACATCTGATATTTCAAGAATGTATGGATTTTATGATGAATGTAAAAGAAGAGCATCTATAAAGGTGTGGAAAAGTTTTGTGGATGTGTTTAATCGTATGCCTATAGCAGCAACTATTGGTAGTCCTGATCATGACCTGGAAATTGACCATCTGAATCCATCACCATTAATGTTTTGCACTCATGGTGGCATATCTCCTTCCCTTAGATATATTAAAGAAATAAATAGTATTAAACGACCATGTGAAGTTCCTGAACAAGGATTATTATGTGATTTATTGTGGTCTGACCCGAATACTGAAACAAACGTTGGTTGGTCTCCTTCAGATAGAGGTGTATCGTATTTATTTGGAAAAACAGAGTTGAAAAATTTTTTAGAAAGAAATAATGTCGAAGTTGTTGTTCGAGCACACCAAGTTGTTGAAGACGGTTATGAGTTTTTTTGTGGAAGAAAATTGATAACAATCTTTTCTGCTCCAAATTATTGTGGTGAATTTGATAATAAAGGTGGTGTAATGTCAATATCATCGAATTTTAAGTGTAGTTTTCAAATTTTTTGAATGAAATGCCTTATTGTGTCGAAGAAAACACATCACCAACATTATGAGGTAATTCTGATATTTGTGTATTATAAAATCGTTCTAATTCATTAATTAACCTCTTATCATAATTGGATATGAAATTTAATGCTAACCCTCTCCTACCATATCTACCACTTCGCCCTATTCTATGGATATACGATTCAACATTTCTAGGTAGGTCATAATTTATTACCAAAGATACTTGCTGAACATCAATACCGCGTGATAAAAGATCTGTTGAAATAAGAACTCTAACCTCACCACTTCGAAATCCCTTCATTATATGCATACGTTCTTGTGTTGTTAAGTCACTATGTATACATGCACAAGTGTAATTATCTTTAGATAGACTATTGGCGAGATATATTACCCTTTGTTTTGTATTACAATAAATAATAAGTTGATTGATGATTATAGAAGAATAAAGGTCTATGATAGTATCATATTTAATCTTATCATTATCTGTAAATACATAATATTGACTAATACCCTCCAAAGTTAATTGTTCTTTGCGAACATAAATTGTATTTGGTTCGTTCATGAATTTATGAGCCGTTTTTAAACAATATTCTGACATTGTTGCACTAAATAAGCATATTTGAGAAGAACTGGGTATATTTTCAACAATATATCTAATTTGTGTAACAAAAGCATCTTTTAATAGTTCATCTGCCTCATCTAAAACCAGAGTCTGTATATTCGAAGTATCAATGTGTCTTCCATCTATTAAGTCATTAATCCTACCTGGTGTGCAAATAATACATTGTACACCATCCTTTAATAATTCAATCTGTTCTCTTCTGGATTGTCCTCCTAATAATAGTGCAAATTTAATTTTTGTATATTGAGCTAAACTTTTAATAACATTATATATTTGTTCTGTTAGTTCTCGTGTTGGGGAAACTATAACTGACTGTATAGAGTCATTTTCTTCGTCTAAATTTTGTAATATAGACACAGAAAATGCTGCTGTTTTTCCTGTACCCGATTGGGCTTGTGCAATCAAGTCTCCACCTTTAATAAAAGCAGGTATTGCTTTTTTTTGAATTGCACTTGGATATTCATAACCATATGCAAAAATACCACGTAAAACATTCTTTTTTAAATTCATATGTTCAAATTTATCACAAACGTCATCATATGATGCAACTTCTATGTTGCTACTCATTAATAGAATTTGATTAAATATCCTTTATGTTATATAAATATTAATCTATTAATATTTACAATGAATGAAATAGACTGCAATCTAAATATTAACAAATGGGGTGATGAAGAAATGATTGAAGAACTAATAAAATGTGGTAATATATTCAATCAACCTACAAATAAACCAAGACGTAAACATAGAAATACTCGTTCAAAATTTAAAGGAAGAGTTAAATCTATATTGGTAAACAGTTGTGCTACAATAATATCACACAAAGATGGTCAAGTATATTTAAACTTCAACTCTAAAGATTTAAAACCAGACCAAGAGGTGCTTTTTAAAGAATCCCCATGTACTATCAATAAATTTTTTAAAGAGGCAACTAATGTAGAAGTTGTAAAATAAAATTGACTTAAAAATGACAACTACATATAATAATAATGGTAAACCAATCAATGCTGTCTAAGCATGAAATTAAGGAATTAGAAGGTTTGGGTAAACTTGCTTTCGAAAATGATAATTATGAATTAGAAATTAAGATAAACCGACCAAAAATTACAAAAGATTCGTTCACACGTGTTAGGGATTTTTGTCGTTCGAAAACGTGTGCATCTTCAAATAATTGGGTAACCATAAAAGAACAATCTATATCTTTAGATATATCCTTAGAAGATGATTTTAGAATAAGTATTTACGGAAAATCGAATATTGAAAAGTTTTTCAAGACAGATTCATTAAATGATATACCAGAAGGTTCGTGGCATGTAATACAAAAACGCAGAGCGACTAAAGGTACCAAAGATATATGTAATGATATAGGTTGTAAAGTTAATTTTAAGGAAGAAATAGAGATAAATCCTAGGTCGGATACATTTTCTCTAGTATTGTCAAATTGGGATGATTCTTTAAAAACATTCCGTCTTAAAAATAGATATTCGTATTCTATAAACAATACATATTGTGTTGATTTAACTGCTGTTAGATCAAGAAATGTAGAAACATATAAGTTTAGTAAATCAAGAACATTCGAAGCAGATGAAAAATATGAGATTGAAATAGAATACACACCATCATTAATTGGTGATATAAATGAAAATACTGAGAGGAATCCATTTTATGCAAATTCTTTAATTGAAATATTAGATGAACTGTTGCGACAGCAGCGGCAAGTATTGAAAATAGTACCTTTTAAAGATTTATATGAAGTTGAAAATTCGTACTTTTATACTTTGTCAAAAACACATAATTTTGGTTTGAAGGATAAAAAAAATTTTAAAATAGAACCGAAAGTTGTATCGTTATCTATGAGTAGATTAAGACGACTCATAGAAAAGGCAAGTGATTATTATGTTACTCCTAAGTCCGATGGTTTGAGAATGTCAGGATATATTCATAGTACTGGTGAATTGTTCTTGATTGGTTCTAAATCAACACATTTTGAACCCACTGGATATATGTTTGAAAATAGCATGGGTGGAACAATATTCGATGGTGAGTTTGTAAGACAGGATAAGTCAGGTATAGAAATTGCTCATTACTTAGTGTTTGATTGTTATTATGATAAGAATGAGGATATACGTCAAAAGAGTCTTATTTTCAGGCGTAACGTTGCGAAAGAGATTATTGATTCGTCTTTATCATCAACTGGAGTGGGTGGATTTAAGATTATTTTAAAAAATTTTATACCAACAGCAAAAGATTCATTCTTTGAAATGTGTAATAAGTGTTTCGAAGACATAGAAAATGATATTTATGAAAATGATGGATTAATATTTACTCCTATTGATAAGGTTGGTGGTAATCATTTATATACACAGCAAGCTATGAAACGTAAACGTTTTGTACAAAGTGGGTATGAATTTCCTAGATTATTAAAATGGAAAGATGCAACATTTAATAGTATAGATTTTAAAATAAAATTTAGTAATTCTGATGAGGAGCTACCGTTAAATGTCGGTAATGGTAAGTATATAATGACAAAATTTAAACTTTGCGAACTATCTGTGAATTACGACTACGAACCAAAACCATTTAGTTATATTCAATACATGGAATATATGAATTTATCAGAAAAGGAGAAGCAGGCGTACAATGAAAAAAGAACATCTAGAGGTGTTAGAACATTTGTTCCGTATTATCCGGAGGATAAATACGCATCTTTTGTAAAGCTACCAATGGTTGATGGTAAATTAAGAACAAAAATGGGAGATACATGGAACGGTAGTGTAATTTCGAATGGTTCAATCGTAGAAATGATATATGATAAAAATGCGGATATTTATAATCGCTGGATACCAATACGTATAAGACAAGACAAAGATATACCTAATGCTTATAGAGTTGCGATTGATATTTGGAAATCATATTATATGCCAGTAACACTCGATATAATGAAAGGAAATGAAGAAATTCCTAGTATTGATCAAGAAATGGATACTTATTATAATAACGATGTAAGGAAAAATAATAAGCGTAATTCGTATAGACAATTCCATAGACTTGTTGTAAAACATTCGATTTTACTTGAGAGTGTAGGACAAACGAAAGGTAAAAAATTACTTGATCTGGGGTCTGGTAAAGGTGGCGATATATCGCGTTACGTTGATTTGGGTTTAAATGTTGTTGGCGTTGACAATAGTGTTGATAACATACACAATCCTGGTGATGGTGCGTATAGAAGACTGTGCAATGAATATGACAACAAGCCTAATATTGAAAAAGATAATATTTTGTTTATTGCTGGAGATGTAACAAAACCTTTCAGTGAATCGGACACATTTCATGATATTTATCCTGATATTGTTTCTAATAAGGGGTTATTTGATAAAAAATATTCATTTGATGCTGCAACCGTGTTCTTTGCTTTACATTATTTCTTCAAATCAAAAGACATTCTTAGAACATTTCTAAAGAATGTTGATGATAATGTCAAAATTGGTGGATATTTTGCAGGATGCTGCTATGATGGACAAATTGTATATAATGAATTAGAGAAAACGGGTATATTGTCATATAAAGATTCTGATAAAGAAGAGATCATTCAAATTAAAAAGCACTATAAAGATGATAGTAAATTTATTGATGATCCTCATTCTTCATTTGGATATGAAATTAAGGTTCTTGTTCAAAGTATAGACAAAGAACATTCTGAATATCTAGTTAATTTTGATTTATTGATAATAGAATTATTTAATATCGGTTTTGAACTTGTTAGCTCTGAAAATTTCAAACACTATACTACAATTCCTCAACCATGGAATAAAAAACCTATAACTTTGGTTAACAAAGAAGATGAGAAAATCAGTTTCTTAAATAGGAGTTTTATATTTAAGAGAGTTCGAATCCCGGAACTAGTTCATGTAAAGAATTTAAAACACGGTGAATCGAAATTATAATTGGTATTTATAATGTCCGATTGGGGATTTTATCATTCAATGAGTGAAAGTGAAAGCGCTACCGAAGAGTCGCGTGTTCCTGAATGGGTATTATTGGAACCTCTTGATTTTCAGAAAAATTGGAAAAATACTGCAGGTAAAAGGCCTGTACAATCAAGAAAAGAGCGTAAATATTATGAGAATATATGGAAAAAAAATTCTAAAATACCAATTAATAGAACTAAAAGTGTATATAATAAGGATGTATATTCAAATACATATAGTAAGTTATGTATGCGTTCGTTTAATAAGCTAGGACCATACGGAATACAAATTCCATATTTTCGAATTGTAACCACCAAAAAATCATGTCTCGGTATACAATTTAATAAATCTCATGCTGAATATCTTATATTAATAAAAACACCATATTGTGAATCATCTAAATGGTATAGATATAATGACATAAAAAGAATTGTTAAACACATAATATATCAAAATAACCATTATTCAAATTTTGAATATGTACATCAAAGTTGGAAAATTCTCAGAAATAGAATGAAGTATTATAGATGTTTAAACTATAAATATTTAAAAACGAAATCTTATTTACTAGAAAGAGTATTTCATGATATGTTATATGAAATAACTGAATTTCATCCATTTCAACAAATTATTTTTAATAATCAATAGATTTATTCTTGCGAAATTTCTAATGGTTTGCGGTTTAAGTCGGGTTCTATGGTTGATTGCATCCATGGTCCAACTTTTTTGACAGGATTTGGGGGTTCGGATCTGATTTGCATATTAGCATTTCTCAAACTTTGTCCTACAGTATTAATACCAACGTGATAACCAGCACTTAAGAAATTTTGGTCCTCAAGGGCTCCTTTTCCAACGGGATTAGCATGTGACCAAGCAGTAGCTTGATCACTAGGCAGTAAATCGGCAGGATTTAAATGTCCCTTGGGGAAACAATCAACTGGTGTTTCATTTCCAGAGACTGGGTCATCGGCATCATCTAATATTTTTTTTGGTGATGAAGAATAAACGTTGGTTGGTCCGGGTTCCGAACCTCCCTTTTTTAATTCAGCAACACAAGCGGGAGCAGAGTTGACATCATCAACATTGGCACCTCTTACATAGTCGTCCATAGGTTCACTGTTGAAATTATCAAACTCGCAGGATGAGAATGACTCTTTTTGTGTCATAATCATATAAACAAGGCCAACACTTAACAAACTCAAGGCTACGATAATAAGAATCTTGATATTGTCCATATCTTACTTATATAAATATAAAAAACAAAAATTTGAACATATGGAAGTAATAATTGATAGTCGTGAACTGGCTATAAAAAAAGAATATTCAGATGAAAATATTTTGTACGAAAATCTTCAGGTCGGAGATATTCAAATAATCAAAAAGAGACATGGTGAAAATCCATTAAATGTTCTAGTATTAGAACGAAAAACTTTATCTGATTTAAGATCATCATTGTCCGATGGTAGATTTTCTGAACAAAAGAGAAGAATTAATTCTACAGATTTTGTAAATAAAGGATATATTTTTGAAGGTATTCTTTCAAAACAGGATAAACAATTTCAAAATATTGTACGTCAGATTATTATTAGAATACAATTCAAAGATAAAATGTCCATATTTTTAACAGGGTCAACTCGAGATACAATATCTTTGATTAAAGAAATGGTTCGTAAATTAGAAAAGGATTCGAAACTATATGATAATTCTTTTTTAAAAGAGCAAAATTATGTAGAAACACTACATGTCTGTAAAAAAAATAATCTAACACCTCAAACTTGCTTTATTATGCAAATATGTCAAATTCCAGGGATTTCTAAAAAAACGGCTCAAAGTATCGCATCTGTATATAAAAATTGGACATTGCTTATAGAAGCAATAAAAGATAAAAAAATGTTTTTAGATTCTCTAAAAAATTCTAAAATAGGTCCAAAAAAATATGAGTTATTGCTTAATTATATAATCTGATCAGTAGCTTGTTTTTCCTCTATTTTCCTAACTTTTATTTCATTATCATTATTGCATGAAGCTTTCTTAATTGTGAAATAAGCAGTTGTAAGAAGTGGCCATATACAAGCCGCCATCCAAAAACCAACTGCAGCCCAATAAGCTAATTCATTGTGATCTCCACCAGTTAAATCATAAAATCCTTGACGTAATCCAGATATTTTTGTAGCTAAAATATAACCGATTATAAGACCCATAACCGGTAGAAAAGAATAAAAGAATCCGATCTCTCGTTTTGGTTTTTCACAATTCGAAGTTTGTGCATAAGCCATTGTTAAGGTAAACATGTAGATAATAAAACTAGTCACTGAAAGTAATAACAAACCCTGATTTTTTGGCATAAAACTTACTTCATAAATATAACACATCCCAATCATTTGTACTAAAAAATATACAAATGACGATTGTTTTAACAATTCAAAAAACATAAAATTTGAATTGGATGGTTTTGGAGACATCGCTGTAGCTACAATAAATAATACTAATGATACACCAGTAAAACCATAAATTAGTACTTTGCCAATCGACCATGGAGGCATTTTCATAATAACTTCACTGTTTTCAATAATATCCATTAGTCTTTAATTTCATTTTTTTTTGTGAACCACACGCTTAGGTTTACGTTTTACTTTTTTTGATTTGCCACCGATACGTTTGCGCCTCCGCGTCGCCGCGGCGCGCGACGCCGCGCGTCGACGCCCACCATATAATGGAGTATCTTTTATTCCTTTTCTTGCTGCATTGATTTTTTTGCAAAGATTTTTAAGACTTCTGGCGACTCTTTGAGTTACTACATTTGCGGTAGTATAAGCACCCAGACCCATCAGCCAAGAACTAGTCATTAATTTGATTAATTCAGTTGTATCTGATTTTAAAATATCTAAACGTATTTGTGTTATATAGATTTCTATTTGTCTATTAATTGAATTAATGGCATCTGTAGGCAATGCTTTAAGAGCTGGCAGATCATTGTTACTTATAACATAACAAACACCCAATGCGGCAGCACCATATGCTGAAGCTCCTAAAAACATATCTAATATTGTACAGTCGCCATCAATTTCAGGTGCCATTTCTCCCAATTCTATTGGTGCTCCTTCTTCGGTAGCAGCAACCTCTTCCTCCTCATCTTCATAATAACCACGTCTCGAAGAGCGGCGGCGCGGCGGCATCCCACCTTTAGAATCAGAGTCCTTTCTAGGTGTTACAAAAGGACTCAAAGGACCTGGAAATTCTTGAGTAAGCCCTTCTAAAGTTACATCTTGTGACAACGTCGGTGTGCTCGGTGGTGGTACTATTCCACCTGGTCCACCTGGGGTTGATAAAACCGATATATCGGGTGATGGCATCTCCATTGGGCGCGCCATTTTTGGAGGAGTGCTAGGTGGACTAGGTGCACGAGTCCGTTTTTTTGATTCTAAAGATTCTAAAAAATTGGGATTCTGTAATTCACTTGGTATTGTTAATGTAACACCCAAATTATTATCTTTAGCCTCTTTGTTCAACAATTCTAATAACTCTTTTAAATTTACTTGACGTGTATTATCACTAGAATCACACATATTATATGAACAGTATATAATTATTTTAAATTGTTTCAATACCGAAAGTTACACGTCATTAATATATTGTGTTCGTTCTTGTATATTCATTAGTCCCCATATTCTTTGTATACGTGACTTTACTGGACTATAGTTTTTTTCTATAAAATCAGAAAATTTGTCCAATTCTTCTATGCTAGATACTTCATTTAATTCATGTGTATAACGAAAAATATTGGTTATTTGAATTGAACAATACCCTCTTCCCAATACATCTGCTAAATGTGCATTTCTACAAAGAAAACTAAAAACTTCAAGTTCTAAAAAAAACCATGTCATTCTTGCTATTATCAGAAGATGTGATAAATGACAGTTACTATAGTTTTCAGTCATAGACAAAGTTTCTAATAAACTATTGCAGCTTCTCTTATAAATAAATACTAATGATGTTTTATAATTTTTTATGTCATTGCATAAATCTTTAGGTATAGTAATTCTAGTAAAGGGTTCTATTTCATTTATTATTATTGATATTGGTAATTTGTTAATTAATTTCAAATTCATTTACTTTATTCATTAAATATATAAAAATAAAAGCCTTTAATGTTTAATTGAAGTCAAATTTTTAAAATCAACAACAAAGAATTTGAAAAGCAAATATAAAATAGGAATTAGCAATACAAATTTTGATGCAATCGAGACGGATGGCTCTGCCCGCTCTCGCTCGCTCTCCGGCGTTGCAGGTTGACAATATTCTTTAAATTTCGTTTTATATTTTTCCAAAACAGTCCATGTAATATAACCGATGGCACTACCCAATAATGATCCAATTATAGTATCACTTGCATAATGATATCCCTTGCTAATTCTATGAATACTTACATTGAATGCAACAAATAACCCAATAAAAGATATGAGATTTCTATATTTTTTTTTCTTTATTTTTATTTCAAAAAATTTTGGTTCTTTAGAATAATTCATCTCCATATACAAAGCAATTGCTAGAGCAAATGCTATACCAGTATGTCCCGATGGAAATGACATAAAGCGTTGTTTACCTGAGCAATGACTTTCATCAATAAATTCTGATAATATTTCGTTAGCACACCCCGGTCTTTCACGACCAAACGTTCCCTTTATTAATTGAAATAAACTAAATGCAAAAAAATGGGGTAAAAGATGGAATTGGATTGGTGAATAAGCAGATAATACAATAACTTGTATCATTGCTATAAACATACCCGGCAATACATATAATTCGTAAGGTAGAAGACCCAAGTAATACGGTAATTGCTTTACAAATCTATTATTATTAACAAAACTATAGATAATTGACGTAATCTCTAAATCAAGATTCATTATACTATAATATATTTTTAAGCAGACGTGGTGTTTGGTATTGATAATAAAGCTCGGAATTTTTGAGCAGCAGGTATACCTATATCTGTATAAGCATGAAAACAAAGAACTTTAATCCAATTAAAGGTTTTATCAATATTTTCAGTATTTTTTTCTTCGACAAGCTTTCCAACTAATTCGCGAATACGATTTATTAACAAAGCAATATTGTCATCATCTATATTATATTCCTTTACAATGTCAAAATTTAGAAAGTAATTTACATTGTTTTGTAATATATTTGATACAAATACATCTCTCAATACATATTTTTGAAAATTAGATATTAGTATACGAGCATTTACTCTTGTAACTTCAATATATGTCTCTAGTGAATCAACATCTGCAGACATATGCCCAGTGTCTCTGATAAATCTTACAAAATCATAAATAGCCGTATTAAATTGAGATAATGACGAACTCATGGTATCAATATTATATTATATAGTATATCATATTCTTAACTTAAATACACATCTCGCTTTATAAAAAATTAAATTATACATAATTTATTCTTTAAAATCCACGAGGACATCCCTTTTCATAGTCCCAGACTAATTTCGTTCTATACCATTCACCGTCTGATTCGTCGAGTTCATGTATAGAACCCGAATCTTGGCAAACACCAATTTTGTAATCATTATATTCTATAATTTGGAGGATGGTCTCTTTTTCATTTTCATCTTCATTTTCGTTTTCGTTTTTTGTCTCCTCATGCTCAGAATCGGATTCATCATCTATAATATCATCAAGGGATGCCTCGGCCGGTCTCGGTCTATAGAAATTCTCCAATCGATTGAATAGTTCCAATCTAGAACCAGATATTGATAAATTATTTTGAGATAAATTAGTTTTTAACTCATCTTTACTCATCTGTCTAACCGCGGTTTTAGTGGGAACACCATTATTCAAGTTAATCGACTTTTCATTGGTTGGTCTATAGTGTTCTTCTAGTCTAGAAACTAAATCCGGTTTATTTCCATTTGTAGATAGACTCAATTTGTTACATAATTCTATTAAATTTGCCTTTTTCATGAGTTGAATACCAGATTTGGATGGCGTCGAATTTAGAGGTGTTGTATTTGTAGTAACTGGTTCTGACTGCTGACCTATGCTAGCAGTCGTCGTTTTTTTCGACGCTCCATGATAATATGTTCTAATTCTGTCTAATAATTCAGGTCTATTTCCAGATGTTGGTAAATTTAACTTCGATAGTAAAGATATCGCGTCACCTTTTTTTAATATTGAAATATCACTCTTGGAAATCATTTTTCTTTTCAAGTCTCTTATATTATTTTATAAATGTTAGAACAATTATGATGTCATTTTTTTGGTTGGCTGAATTTTTAATATAATCCTTTTGTAATGAATCAAGAAAATGCAATTAGTACTTCAATTATAGTATTAGGGATAGTGTTCTTTATCTTATCTATGGTGAGGTTGTATTCCTATTCACCTTCGGGAAATGCTTGCTTAAAACAAAATAGCGGTGGTATATTTCTAATATCATCAGCTACATGCGTATTATTTTTAACTATATACTTTTCAATTCTGGGAGAAACGGTACATCCGCCAGTAATATTGATTATATTGTTAATTAGTGTTGTATCTATTGGTGCCGGTTCATATTTATACAAAATATGTTACAATATTAACAATCTTGTTTCAAATCAGGTTGACACCAATTCAGCAATCAAAAAATTAGCTACAGCATATTCAAATGTAATTGACCCAATTCCATTATCTGATTGCGTAAATTACCATTCTGGTGATTTTTATAGTTCCAAAGATCTTGTATGTAGAAATATAAGTGAGTGTCCTAATTCTGCAGGAATAGTATGTGATGATAAAAAAGGAGCGAAATTGGTTGATTTTTATGTATCATCAAGTCATCAAACATGTCACTTACCAATATCATCTGGTAATTATGTCAGTACTGAAATGATTAAAATTGTTCTAACAGGAGGTGCGAGACTATTAGATTTTAATATTTATCCCAAATTTATGAATGATGGTAGTGTAAAACCAGTTGTTAAATCAGAAGTTGATAATGTTCTTTCACTAAATTATGTCTTATTAGAAGATGTTTTTGAAACTATTTCATCATACGGATTTCTTCAACCGGCGAGCGATCCTTTACTAATACATTTAAATCTTAAAACAAACAACATTGAAGCAATAGACCGTGTTGCAAAATTATATGCAGACGCATTTGGAAATCACTTACTTGAACCAAGATTTTCATATTTAGCAAATAATTCAATGGCAACAGAACCAATATGTAATTATTTAGATAAGGTTATTCTAATAGTAACCGGAGAAACATCACATACATATCTTGACGAATTAATAAACTTACATACCTCTAAAAACGCCCGTTTTTTATCTGCTAAAAATGTGTCCAAACCAGTGGACCCGGAATCTTTCGCATTCACTAATCAAAAGTTTTTTACATTAATGAAACCACTTAACCATAAAGGAAATACAAATCCGTCATCCGCATATACACATGGTGTTCAAGCACCACTTATGAATTTTTGGAATGTTGATAAATTGATGAAAAATTATTTAGACTTTTTTAGCAAAGGTTCATTTATATTAAAAAAATTTGAATTGCAAAAAGATAGAGTACCGGATAAAATAGTAACTCAAACCAAAGAATATTCAGATAATACTGTTAACATTGATTCATGACGAATTTCTAGCCCCACCGGCCGCCGACTCATTTCTACTACTAAAGAAAGGTCTATTTCTCTCACCCCCTTCTCTTCTCGAATTCTTACTTAATATATAGAATTGTGATGCAAGAGCAGCCGCATCTCTTTCTCCTAAAGTAGAGTTTATACGCTTCCATATTTCATCACGTCTTTGTTCAGAACGTTTTAGAATATTTTCTGCCTGTGAACATGCCGCAATAGCAGATAATAATTCTTGGAGGTCTATTTGTTCAAAACGGCGGTCTTCCATTGATATTATAAATGTATAAGTTGTTGTCTTATATAAAATTTAAATATGTAATAAATATAAATGGTAAAAATCAAAAGAAAAAGTATAAAAGGAGGAACGCAGCCAGTTACCCCACCCGATTCAGGTGATGAAGAGATATTTGATAATAAAAAAACATTAAATGTTGATTATTTAAACAAAGCGTGGTTTGATTTAAATAAAAGAATTGCGAATATAGAATATCAAATTTCTAATATTAATGGAATAATAAGAAAAGAGGGAGGACTCGAAGAAAGGTTAACTGCTTTAGAGACTATAGTTCATGATCAATCACGACAGGCCCCCGGCCAAATCAATACACCATTTTATGGACCACGAAGCGGGCGCAGACGAATCAAAGCTACGCCTTCGTCGGCATTTTCTCGCCCTATAAAAGGAGGAAAGAACAAAAAACTGAAATGGAAAAAAGGACGCAAGTGTTATTAAATTGCGAAACGCGTTGAACATGTATAAACAGTTATATCAAAATAAGATAATGTCTTCATTTGATATTACTGATACAATAAAATCAATCATAAATGAGTATTTACTTCCTGAATATCCTTTATATCGAGTAAAATACATAGATTCATATATTGATTATAGCGATATTGATGATGATAATCATGCTGGAACTCTTGTAAACAGAGTAATAACTCGAATAATGGAATGCAAACAGTTACTTCCAAATGAAAAAATAAGAATAAGCTCAACGGGACAATGCATTTCACCAGCAGTTGTTAAAGAATTCGAAAAGAATAAAATTGTTATTGATACTTATTACAATGAGCACCTTATTGTAATAGAAATGGAAAAAATTGCTTAGATAAATTACACTATCGCTGAATATATAGAATTATATGTTTGAGTTTCTTCAATCGTTACCGGTTCTGCCTTTTTGGATTTATCATTTTTTGGTTTAGATTTTAAAGTCTTTTTAATCTTTTTAAGTTTTATTTTTTTATTTTTTTTATTTGCTTTGCGTGTTTTTTTCCAAGGTTTTTTATATTTTTTAAATAAAGTATAGTTTGGATAACTAACTTTACCAGCCTGCTGCGGAATACGATTTTCTTTAGATAAATATGATAAGTTGTCAACTTCTTTTATATTTTCTATCTGCTTTGCCCATTTAACATATTTCGATAGTCCTGATTTTTTAGCAATCTCCAATTCTTCTTTAGGAGTCGGCATTCGATTGTGTTCTTCTATAAAGTCAGAAGTATAAATCCCATGCATTTCAGTAGCAAGCTCTTTTTCGTCTTTATCTTTTTTGATTTGATTTCTTATAGATTCGGTATATCGTTCTACCGCGTTTATTTTTGTATTTTTTGTAGTGTCATCTGTTATCATTTTTTGAGAAAGCAAATTTGCTTCATTTATAATATCTCTTTCATTGGGTATTTCTCGGAGATTAAATTCATTTTTTATTGTTTCTGAGTAATAACGTACGAATGATTCTAAGAGTGTCTTGTCTTCGATTCCTTTATTGATAAGATAAGCAATAACACGTACTTCTAAATTTAGTAATCGTTTTATTAGATTTTTTTTAGTTTGAAACATCTTTATTTATTATTATTTTTTTTTTTGATAGCACAAATCTATGCTTTTAAATCCTTAACAACATCATCTCCTCGTACTTTTTGATTCTCACAAAAGTCGGATGGCTGACAAGGACCATTTTTATGAATCTCGTCTTTATTTTTGTCGCCGTATCGTGACTCAATCCAGTCTCTCATTCCTCTGCCATCACCACTGTCAACGCCGCTTTCATCTAGATTCCATATACACCCTCTTTGTTGTGTACCATCGCTACTAACTTCACGTGTTCTTTCACATGCATATTTAGCACCCCCATATCCATCATTCATATCTGCTCCCTTTTTATTAAAGCGATTTCTATTATCAACAGCCGTCCAATTTACACTTTGACATGTTAATGGTGCCTCTGTTTTACCACCCAACCAATCACTAAGACGTTCTGTGTCATGTATTTTACATGATGCATCGCTCGTTGATGATACTGGAGCCGGTGATGCTACAGGTGAAGTAGCGACAACGGGTGACGGTGATGCTACTCTCTGGCGTTGGGAGATGCCGGATTGGCGGCGTCGCGGGGCGTTCGATTGGTCGCCAGCATTATTGCTTGCTGATGAGAAACTAGCTAATGGCGCAGGAGAACTGCCGCTGCTAGCGCATTTTGCACATGATTTCTCTTGTTTTTTAGGTTCTGCTTTATAATTCTTTGCGAAATAATCGGACAACCCCGTATGTACTGAACTATGAATATACATAATTATAGATATTGCTAGTATTATACCAAATGATACCATTAACGCTGTGAAGTATTCCATTAATTAATTATTTATAAAAAAAAACTATTAAGAATAAGTTTAAATATATAATTACACGTACTAAATATGAATCTATATGTGTTACTTGTATTTACTCGATTAACTTTTGTTTTATCTGGACATGACCTGATATATCATCCTACTCACGAACCAACGAGTGAGCCATCTTATAGACCAACATATCGGCCAACATATGTACCAACCTCAATTCCTACTAAACAGCCAGTACAGGAACCTACATATAATCCATCTTATTTACCCACCGAAACGCCTACTAAACAACCAGCGAATATTCCTACATATAAGCCTTCAGAACTTCCAACTAGTTTACCATCTTATCGCCCAACACATGAACCAACATGCGGTCCCGAACCAACTTACAAACCATCTCATAGGCCTAGCGATCGTCCAAGTTACAGTCCATCTGAAAAACCTACATATACTCCATCTAAAAAACCTACACCTTCACCATCATATAATCCGACTGATACAACTTAAATTAAAAATAGATTATTGTTGAACTTTCTAAATATTGTTATGGGAAGGAATAATAATGTATCTTTGGGAATTATTCGTTTGGATTACGATTATCCCGCAGCAGTTGGTGATATAGATCATCCAGGTTCGTTTGATTATGATGTCTATTATAAAGTTATACCAGGACTAACTTTTGAAATGTGTCAATCAGGAAAAATTAGTAACAAAGTTAAGAAACACATTATTGATAGTGTAAAATGGTTTAATTCAAAACGAGTGTCCGGAATTACTGGAGATTGTGGATTTATGATTCATATTCAAAACATTGTACGTGAACATACTACATTACCAGTGTTTTTGTCATCCCTTGTTCAATTACCAATACTTGTTCAGTCTTATGGAAATAAAGAAAAAATATTAGTTTTGACTGCAAACGGGAAAAGTCTTTTAGATATGAAAGGATTAATATATGATTTATGTAATTCTGATATTGAAAATGAACAAATTGTT
>MDSV01017543.1_pt1 | contig 27035 bp, 28 predicted proteins | sample 810851 | NCBI WGS metagenome assembly MDSV01 (sample SAMN05326640, study PRJNA326480) | marine metagenome | isolation source: seawater | place: Atlantic Ocean: North East | collected 2012 | reverse complement strand
TTTTAGTATTAGTTCCTTGTCCCATTTCAATTCCACCATGATTTAAATTTACACTTCCATCCGTATAAATATGTACTAACGCACCAGCTTGATTAAGGTGAATAGTAGTAAATGAAATTCCAAATTTAACAGGTGTTATGGAGATACCTTTTTTTAAATACTTATTATCTAAATTAAATTTTTTAATTTTTGAATATCTTTTTTTATAATTTGATTTTTTTAATAATTTACTAAATATTTCATTAATCACATTATCCTCAATTCTCATTCCATAATGAGTAATATTTTTTTTATTTTTTTGATAAAAATTATTTCTTCTCACCTCAGCAGGATCCTTGTTCAAATACCTAGATATATTATCAATAACGTTTTCTATAGACATCATTCCTTGATTTCCACCAAATCCTCTAAAAGCAGTAGAAGATACAGTATTAGTTTTACAAAGATAATTTTGAACTTCTAAATTTGAAAGATAATAAGCATTATCTATATGAAGTAATGCTCTTTCATTAATTGCACCGGATAAATCTGGAGACATTCCACATCGTGATGCTAATTTAATTTTTAAACCTTCAATGATTCCTTTATCACTAAAACCTACTTCATACTCTGAATAAAAGTCATGTCTTTTACCTGTTATAATAATATCATCATCTCTATCCAATCTAAGTTTGACAGGTTTATTTGTTTTTTTTGCAAGTAAAGCACAAATACTGGAAGTTAAGAAATTTGTTTCTTTACCACCAAAACCTCCTCCTATCCTTCTAACCAAAACATTTATACTATTATTTTTTTGATTAAGCATTTTTGCAATTATTTGTTGTGTCTCTGAAGGATGTTGTGTGGAACTATAAACTAATAAATCATTATCTTCTTTCGGTATCACAAATGCTACCTGACCCTCTAAATAAAAATGTTCTTGGCTACCTGTTGTAAAATTACCTTTTAAAGAATTTTTAGAATTACGAATAGCTTTAATGGGATTTCCTCTTTTAATTTTTCTTCCTCTCAAAACAAAATTTTTTTTTTTTAGTGCTTCTTTTATAGTCACTATAGGTTTTAATTTTTTATAAATAATTTTCACTTTCATTACAGCTTTTCTGGCAAGTTCTGTTGAGGTTGCAGCTACTGCAAATAAAGGTTGACCATAATACTCAACTTTATACTTTGGAAATATTGGATCTCCATCAAAAACTGGGCCTACATCATTTCTTCCTGGAATATCTTTTGATTCAATCACTGAGATAACTCCTTCACTTTTATAAACTTCTTTGAGGTCAATTTTTTTAATTAGAGCATGAGCTTCTTTACTCCAACCAATCGCTCCATATAATGTCCCATTTGGTTCTTTAATATCATCTGTATAAATGGCTAAACCGTTAACATGCTTTATCGCACTATCATGAGGTAACTTTTTATTAATAAAAGTACTTTTTTTCATTTAATGATTTAATCGAATTAATTTATTATTTTTAATTTCTAAAAAACATTTAGTTAGTAAATTTTTTGCAGTCTCCATACGATAATTACGACTTGCTCTCATATCATCTATTGGCTCAAAATCTTTTTCTAATATTTTTTTAGCTTTATTAACTACTGTTTCAGAAAAATTTGAATTTAAAAGAACTTTTTCACATTTAATTGCACGCTTTGGAATTGAGGCCATACCACCATAAGCTATTTTTATATTTTTAATTTTTTTATTAACTATTTCCAAATTAAATGCACCACAAACTGATGAAATATCATCATCAATTCTTTTTGAAATTTTATAAGCCTTAAAAATATTTTTTTTAAATATAGGAATTCTTACTGAACTGATAAATTGTCCCCTTTTTAGCCTTGTTTTTCGATAACTAACAAAAAAATTTTTCAAATATAAAATTTTTTTTTTTTTATTATCTTGCAAAACTACACTAGCATCTAAAGACAATAATAGTGGCAATGTATCCCCTATAGGAGAAGCGGTAGCAATATTACCTGCAATTGTAGCAACATTTCTTATTTGAACTGAACCATATCTCTTAAGTATAGAGTTAAAATCTGGATAGTATTTTTTTATAAAAGATTCAAATTTTATCAAAGGAGTTGTTGCACCTATTTCAATATAATTTCTATTTTCTTTAATATAATTAAGCTCATCAATTGAATTTAAATAAATAATATTATCTATATTTTTTTTTTCCTTTGTGACAATTAAAGATAAATCAGTTCCACCACTTAGTAGTTTTGCTTTTGGATTTTTTTTAATAGCTTTTTTTAATTCAAAAATATTTTTTGGGACAAAGTATTTTTTATTAAAATTTTGTATAGATATGTTTCTTTTTTTAATTTTTTTTAATAAAAATATTGTATTTTTTTTTATTTTTGTAAAATGGTCTGACTGATTTTGATTATTTAAACTTTTCGCTGCATCAATAATTGGTCTATACCCTGTACAGCGGCATAAATTACCTGCAATTGAATCTTGAATAATTTTATCATTATACGAAGAATAATTTTTATACATTGCAAATAATGACATTATAAATCCAGGCGTACAAAAACCACATTGTGATCCATGATAGTTAACCATGGCATTTTGTACTGGATGTAAAGATCCTTTTTTAGATATTAAATCTTCAACAATTAAAAGTTGTTTACCTTCTAAGCTTGGCACAAATGCAATACAAGAATTGATTGCTTTATAAATAATATTATTTTTTTTTAATTCTCCAATCACTACTGTGCAAGCACCACATCCTCCTTCAGCACAACCTTCTTTTGTTCCTGTTTTTTTTAATTTTAAACGAACATAATTTAAAATAGTTTCATTTGGGTCTGGGTTTCGTATTTCATTAATTTTATTTTCAAAAATAAACTTTATACTATTGGAGATCATTTAACTTCCCCTGTAAGTAGTATAGCTCCAGGGTGAAACAAGTAACGGTACATGATATTGTTCTTTGGTGTTAGAAACTCCAAATTTTACAATTACATCATCTAAAAAAGAAATTTCTGGAAAATCAGTTAATTTTTTAAAATATTCTCCAACAAAAAAAACAATCTCATATTTGCCTTTCTTAAAATTAGGTCCTTCGACTAAAGGTTTTTCTGCTCTTCCATCATTATTCAATATAATGCTATTTATTTTGATTTTCTTATTGGCTTCTACGTAATAATAAAGATCAACTTTAATGCCTTTTCCTGGTTTACCAGAATATACATCGAGTACATGTGTGGTTAATTTTGTCATAAGTTATGTATATAATATACAATAATTGCATAAATAAAATATTAAAACTAAAATAAAAAAATCATATATGAATTCATCAGATAAAGTTAATAATTTGAGCAAAACTGATTTTATATCTACCTTTGGAAATGTATTTGAAAAAACTGATTGGATTGCTGAAAAAGCATATAAAAAAAAACCTTTTAATAATCTTGAAGAATTATTTTCTGCAATGATAAAAATATTTGAAAATAGTAAAAAAGAAAGTCATTTAAAAATCTTTAATTCTCATCCAGAACTGGCTGTTGAAAAAAAATTAACAAATGATTCAAGAAAAGAACAAAATAATGCTAGTTTAAATCAATGCTCAGATCAAGAGTTCAATGAATTTATAAAACTAAATATTGAATATAAAAAAAAATTTGGATTTCCATTTATTATTGCTGTTAAGGGTAAAAAAAAAGAAGAAATTTTAGATAATTTTAGACAAAGAATAACAAATAATATAAATTCAGAGTTTGAAGAAGCTAAAGAGCAAGTAAAAAAAATTGCAAGTTTCCGTATGAATGAAATAATTAAATAAAAAATTTATGAGAAAATTTATTAATGGAAGAATGACTAATTTAGCTGATCCAAGAATTGGTTCAAGAGTAGTTTTTAAAACTGATGATTTTTTTGCAGATGCAAAAAGAATTATTAATAATCAAACGCCTGTCTTTAAAGAAGGGGTATTTGATAACCATGGGAAATGGATGGATGGATGGGAAACAAGAAGAAGAAGAGCAAAAGGGTTTGATTATTTAATTATAAAATTAGGAAAACCAGGAAAAATTACAAGTGTTGATATTGATACAGCATACTTTTCTGGTAATCAGCCAACTCAAGCATCTTTGGAAGCTTGTTTTAGTAAAAAAAATAACCCAAACAATAAAAGTAATTGGATTCAAATTTTAAACAAAAAAAAAATTGGACCAAATAAAAACCACAACTTTAAAATCAAAAATAGATCTATTTTTACTCATGTTAAATTAAATATTTATCCAGATGGTGGTATTGCAAGATTAAGAATTTTTGGTGAAATGGTTTTAAAAAAATATAATTTTAAAAATAAAATTATTAACCTAACTTCTATGGTAAACGGTGCTTCAATAGTAGGATGTAACAATGAACACTTTGGCAAATCTGAAAATATCTTGGCTCCTGGAAAAGGAAAAAATATGGGTGATGGATGGGAAACAAGAAGAAGTAGAGGCAAAAATCATGATTGGTTAATTATAAAATGTGGATGCACAGGAAGTATTAAAAAAATTGAAATTGATACTCATCATTTTAAAGGAAACTATCCAGATTCATGTTCTATCCAAGCAGCATATATTTCAAAAAAAATTTCTAATTCAAAAATTGTTCAAAAATCCCAAAAATGGAATTTTGTATTAAATAAAACTAAACTTAAGGCAAATAAAAAACATATTTTTAAAAATAATATTATATCCAAAAATAAAATTAATTTTATTAAAATTAATATTTTTCCTGATGGGGGCATTTCTCGAATTAGAACTTTTGGAAATATTGTATAATGAAAACTATTATAAAACCTAAAAAAATATCTAAAGAAAATTTTAAAAAATTTGGATACCTGATTGATACAAAAAAGAAAAGACCTATAAATATTAATAATGGGTATGCTAAAAGATTCGACAACTTAGGGAATATCAATACTTCAAAACTAAAAGGAACCACAATTGTGAGTATTTTTGCTGCTAAAAAAAGATTATTTCCAATGGATATTAAAATGATGGAAAAACACCCTTTAGGAAGCCAGGCCTTTATACCAATGAATAACACTTTATTTTTAATTTTGGTAGCTCCCAAAGGTAAAAAACCTAATATTAATAAAATTAAGTCATTTATTGTTCCTAAACAAACTGGAATAAACTATAAACCTGGAATTTGGCACTTCCCATTAATTGCACTTAAAAATATGAATTTTTTAGTAATTGATAGGAAAGGAAAAGGTAATAATTTGATTATACATAATTTTAAAAAAGAAAAAATAATACTTAATATATGAATAAAAAATATCCAAGAGATATGGTTGGTTATGGTTCAAAAAAAATTAAAGTAAAATGGCCAAATAATTCAAAAATTGCTCTTCAATTTGTTCTAAATTATGAAGAAGGAGCAGAAAATAATGTTTTACATGGAGATAAAAATTCAGAAATATTTTTATCAGAAATCATAGGTGCACAGCCAATTAAAGGACGTCATATAAATATGGAGTCGTTATATGAATATGGTTCAAGAGCAGGTTTTTGGAGGATTCACAAATTATTCCAAGAGAAAAAAATTCCACTAACAATTTTTGGAGTTGGTATGGCTTTGGAACGAAATAAAGAGATATGTGAGGCTATAAAAAAATCTAATTACGAAGTTGCTTCTCACGGATGGAGATGGATTGACTATCAAAATGTATCTAAGGCAACAGAGAAAAAACACATGAAGCTTTCTATTAAATCTATAAAAAAAATATTTGGTCAAAGGCCCCTTGGTTGGTACACGGGAAGATGCAGTCAAAATACCAGAGACCTAGTTATGGAAGAGGGCGGATTTTTATATGATAGTGACGCTTATAATGATGATCTTCCCTACTGGGAAATAAGAGGAAAAAAAAAACAATTAATTATTCCATATACTTTAGATAACAATGACATGAGATTTGCAACTAACCAGGGTTTTAATAGTGGTGACCAATTTTATACTTACCTTAAAGATAGTTTTGATGCTTTATACCAAGAAGGTAAAACAAATCCAAAAATGATGACCGTTGGTTTACATTGTAGATTAATCGGTAGACCTGGGAGGATTCAATCACTAAGAAAATTTTTGAATTATGTTTTAAAACATAAAAAAGTTTGGATATGTAAAAGATTAGACATTGCAAATTTTTGGATAAAAAATTATCCACATTAATAATAATTAACTATTTTAAAACTATGAAAATCTATGATTGTTTTATGTACTTTGATGAAGATTTAGTTTTAGATATTCGTTTAAATATACTTGATAAGTTTATAGATAAATTTGTAATTGTTGAAAGTGAATACTCTCATAAAGGAGAAAAGAGAGAAACACAGTTTAACATTGATAAATATAAAAAATTTAAAGATAAAATAATTTATTTAAAATTAAACCATGAGCCAAAAAATATAGAAGTTGTAAACGAAAATGATAGTGAAAAGGAAAAAAATAGAAAATATATTATGAACGCAGCATTTAGAGAAAATTATCAAAGAAACTATTTAATGGAGGGTTTAAAAAATGCAAATGATAATGACTATATAATAATATCTGACTTAGATGAAATTCCAAATTTAGAAAATATTAACTTTAACATGATTAAAAAAAAAATGTTTTTCCAGCAAATATTTTTTTATTATAAATTAAATTTATATGTACCTTCAGCCAAATGGTGTGGGAGCAGAGCTTGTTTAAAAAAAAATTTAATTTCACCTCAATGGTTACGAAATATTAAAGATAAAAATTACTCATCATGGAGATTTGACACTTTATTCTCTAAAACTAAATATAGTAACATTTTATTTATAGAAAATGGAGGTTGGCATTTTGCTTATCTAAAAAGTCCAAAAGACATTGAAAAAAAATTAAAATCTTATTTACATCATAGAGAATACGATTTGGATCCTATTGGAATTGAAAAAATTAAAGAAAAAATAAAACTTAAAAAAACTATATATGACTTAAAAGTCGACATGAGACAATCAAAATTTGATAAAGGTCAACAATTAGATAAAATAAATATTGAGTTACTACCTAAATATATTAAAAACAATATAGAAAAATACAAAATTTGGATGGAGTAAATTATGAAAGGATATTGGATAGCCTTGTATAAAAAAATTGAAGATAAAGAAAATTTAAAAAAATATGCTAACAAAGTTACTCCAATTATAAAAAGCTATGGGGGAAAGCCGTTGGTTAGAGGTGGAAAATATCAAAAAATAGAGGGGGAAAACTTTTCAAGAACAGTAATATGGGAATTCCCTAGCTTTGAAAAAGCTTTAGAATGTCATGATTCTAAAGAATATCAAGAAGGTTGGTCATTAGCCAAAAATACAACTTTCAGAAATTTACAAATTGTTGAAGGATTTGATGTTGAATAAAAAATATTTTTAATACTAATATTCTACATCTACTGGATCAATACTTCTCCACATATACCAAGTAAAAACAGTTCTATAACCAAAATGTAAATTAGAAATTTTTTTAATAAATTTTTCACTAGGTGGATAAGGTTTTTTATAATTTTTAGATATGGCTCTGATTAAACCTATGTCTTTTATAGGAAAAATATCTTTTCTATTTAAATTAAACATTAAAAACATTTGTGCACTCCATACACCCAGTCCTTTTAATTGAGTTATATAATTTATTGCATCATCATCAGACATTTTTTTAATTTTTTTTAAATCAAAAGTTTTATATTTAAATGCTTTTGCAATATTTTTCAAATAAGTTATTTTTTGACGAGACAAACCAGCTTGTCTTAAATTTTGTGTACTTAATTTTAATACATTAGTGGGAATAATTTTCTTTTTGCACTTAGATTCAAATTTTAACCAAATAGAGTCAGCCGCTTTTGTGGATATTTGTTGTCCAATAATTGTACGACATAAAGAAAAAAAAGGATCCTTTTTAGAAGTTAAAAATCCTTTGTCAAATTTTTTAATAATTTTTTTAAATACTGGATCTCTTTTTGAAAGAATTTTTTTAGCTTGATGCCAATAAATAGGTGCTTTATTCATTATTGGCGTGGTAAGGTTATAGGTTTTTTCAATTGTCCTTCTCTAAAAAAAATAATAGCTGAAGAGATAACAATCAAACTTGCTCCCGACAATGTATCAATAGATGGGATTTCTTCAAATAAGTAAAATCCAATTATAATTGCTAAAACTAGTGAAAGGTATTTTAATGGAGTTGTTAGGGTAATTTCAGCTAACTTATAAGATTGTGTTAAAAGTAAATTTGCAATACCTCCCAAGATTCCTATTAGAACTAATAAAGTAAAATCATATAAGTTTGGCATTTTCCATAAACCAAAAGGAATAGTTAACATACCTCCTAATCCACTCACTACGCTAAAATAAAAAGCTATTAACCAAACGGGTTCTCCTATAAGGGTTAATTTTCGAATAAGAATAGAAACTCCAGCAAAACCAATACAAAATATTATAGGATATATATAGTCAAAATTTAAATTTTCAAAACCAGGTTTTGAAATAATAATTACGCCGACAAAACCAAGCCCAACTGCCACCCATCTTTTTGTTCTTATTTTTTCGTTTAAAAAAATCATACTAAATATTACAACCCATAAAGGTGCACTAAAAGCCATCGCAGATACTTCTGCTAGTTGTAATTTTCGTATTCCTATAAACATTGCAGCCATTGCAATAGCCCCAAAGAATGATCTATGAAAATGTAATTGAAAATTTTTTGTTTTATAAAAATTTTTTATACGATTTTTTGGTATCAAAAAAAAAATAGGAATTAATCCAAATAAGGCTCTAAAAGACATGGTTTGTCCCACATCGTATTCACCGGTAATTTTTATCAAAATATCCATACATGAAAAAAAAATTACACTCAATATCATGTAAACTGCGCCTAAATGATTTTTGCTCATTTGATTTATTTAAATTATAGTTAATTATTAATAATCGATATTTATGCAAAAAGCTATTTTTGGTGCTGGGTGTTTTTGGGGTCCTGAAGAAGAATTGTCTAAAATAAAAGGTATAATCAATACTGAAGTTGGATACTGTGGAGGAGACAACCCCCAAACAAGTTATGAAGAAGTATGTACAGGAAAAACTAATCATGCTGAAGTTGTAAAAATAGAGTTTGATGAAAATATTATTTCCTATGAAACAATTGTAAAATTATTTTTCGAAATACATGATCCTACAACTTTTAATAGACAGGGTCCTGATATAGGTTCACAATATAGAAGTGAAGTATTTTTTTATAATGAAGAACAAAAAAAAATTGCTGAAAAAGTAAAAAAAAATTTTAACAAAAGTTTAAATAACAAAATAGTTACAAAAATTTCCCCGAAAAAAAATTACTGTAAAGCAGAAGAGTATCATCAAAAATATATTAAAAAAAAAGGTTTTTAAATGAGCCTAGTTACTTCTGAATGGCTTAATAAAAATCTATCTAAGGTTAAAATTATTGATGCCTCATGGCATATGCCTAGCTCCAATAGAAATGCTTATAATGAATATAAAAAAAAACATATAAAAAATGCTATTTTTTTTGATTTAGATAAAAGTTCAAATCAAAATACAGAACTTCCTCATATGCTAAACGATATTAATTCATGGGAATCTATTGTTGCTAAGATGGGTATAAGTAATAAAGATGAAATTGTAATTTATGATAATTCAGATCTAATTAGTTCTTGTAGATGTTGGTATAATTTTATTTATTTTGGTCATGATTTAAAAAAAATTCATGTATTAAATGGTGGTTTAAAAAATTGGATTATTACAAAAAAACTAACAACTAATAAAATTAATAAGATTAATAAAGCCAATTATAAAGCTAGAGAGTTAAAACACCTAGTGAAAAATAAAAATCAAATTAATGAAAATATTTATAATATTAAATTTGAAGTTTTAGATGCAAGAAGCCAAAAAAGATTTAAAGGTATTGAGCCTGAACCAAGAGCTAAACTTAGAAGTGGTTCAATAAAAAACTCTAAATGCTTGCCCTTTAGTGAATGTATTAACAAGATAGATCACACTTTTAAAAAAAAAAAAGAAATTAAAATTTTATTTAATACAATTTTAAATAATATTAATCAAAAAAACGTAATATTTACTTGTGGTTCTGGGGTTACTGCGGCCGTATTAGCCTTTGCTTATAGTTTAATTAATAAAGACTACTTACCTATTATTTATGATGGATCTTGGAGCGAATATGGTAGAAACAATTAAAAAATGAAAAAATCAACTAAAATTACTTCTATAATAATTATTTTTTTTTTAATAATAGCAGCTGTGATTATTGGACGTACAATGATAGGAAATCATTTTAAAAAAAAATTTAGTAAAAGACCTCCTCCTGCACTTATAGTAACTTCAGTAAAGAATTATAATTTTTACCAAAAATTAGAGTCTTATGGTACTGCTATACCCAACAAAACAAAGTCCTTTCGATTAAAAAAATCAGAATTATTAGTTCCTATAAAATTCTATAAAGAAGTAAAAAAAGGAGACATAATTGCAAAATTAAAATCTGAAAATATTATTGCCCCTTTTGATGGAATTATAGGAAAAAGAGGATTGTCAGAAGATGTGTTGGTGTCAGAAAGTTCAATAATTTTAACTTTAGATGACTCTTCTATAATATACGCAGATTTAAAAATTCCTGAAACTTATGCTTCGGTAATAAGAAAAGGTTTACCAATAGAAGCTACATTTTCTGGGTACAAAAATAAAGTATATAATGGTCAAATAGATTCTGTATCGGGCCGTATTAACGCTGAAACAAGAAGTCTATTAACAAGAATAAAAATAATTAATCAAAACTCTGAGTTAATTCCTGGAGCACTTTTGGAAGTAACTATTTTATATAATAAAAAAGATACTTTGGGTATTCCTGACACAAGTGTTATGCTTGAAGGAAATAATACTTACGTATACAAAGTTTTAGAAAATAATACTGTAAAAAAAATTGAAATCATAACAGGTATTAGAAATGATGGAAATTTAGAAGTAACCGAAGGTCTTAAAAAAAATGATAAAATTGTTGCTGAGGGTTTAAAAAAAACTAGACCGGGTGGAAAAATTAAACCAATAACTAACTAAAAAATTACTAATTATGTTTATTACTGATATTAGTATTAAAAGACCAGTTGTTTCTTCTGTATTTTCATTAATACTAGTTGTATTTGGTTTATTTATTTTTTGGAAATTGCCAGTAAGAGAACTACCTTCTGGACTTCAACCTCCTGTAGTTCAAATTCAAGTGGATTATAAATCTGCTTCTGCTTCAATTATTGACCAAGAAGTTACGCAAGTAATTGAAGATGTAGTTGGAGGTGCAGAAGGAATTAAAAATATTGACTCAACTTCTGAAAATGGAAGAAGTACTATTAGAGTCGAATTTGATACATCTATAGATTTAGACTCAGCTGCAAACGATATTAGAGAAAGAGTTGCAAGAATTGTAGATAATTTACCAGAAGAGTCTAACGCTCCTCAGATACTAAAACAAGCAGCTGGATTTACAACTACAATGTGGCTTTCTTTATCTTCTTCTACTTGGAGTGACCTTCAATTAGGAGATTATGCAGAAAGATATTTAGTAGATAGCTTTTCAAGCGTTAAAAATGTTGGAAGAATTTTAGTTGGTGGCTTAAGAGAGCTTAGCATAAGAGTTTGGATTGATCCTATCAAACTAGCTGCAAACAATCTAACTATTCAAGAAGTTGAACAGTCTTTAAGAAATGAAAATATTAGTTTGCCAGCAGGGACATTGGAAGCACAAAATATTGATTTGACTATAAATTTAGACAAATCTTATAAAAATATAAATTCAATAAAAAGTTTACCAATTAAAAAAACGAAAGATAGTATAGTTAGATTAGAAGATGTGGCTGAAGTTGAATTTGGACCTGTATCTGAAAAAACGTTGTTTAAAGCTCAAAGTAAAAATGATTTAAATTTAAAAACAGTTGGGTTGGGAATTTATTCACGTAGTGGTGCCTCGACTGTAGAATTATCAAAAAATATTAAAAAAAAAATTTTAAAAGTTCAAAAAACCTTGCCTGATGGTTTAAAGCTTGAAGTTTCATTTAATAGAGCAACCTATATTAATGCTGCTATTTTTGAGGTTTATAAAACACTTATTGTGGCATTCATTCTTGTAGTAATAATAATTTATTTATTTCTTGGAAATCTTAAAGCTGTTATTGTCCCAGCTGTTGCTCTTCCAGTGAGTTTAATAGCTACCTTTTTAGGGCTTTATTTATTTGGTCTATCTATAAATATATTTGTTTTATTAAGTTTTATTTTAGCTATAGGCATAATTACAGATGACTCAGTCATTATGACAGACGCTATATACCGAAGAATAGAAAATGGTGAAACACCATTAGTTGCCGCATACAAAGGTTCTAGACAAATTACATTTGCTATAATTGCAACAACTTTAATTTTAATTGCTGTTTTTTTACCACTTATATTTATAGAGGGAATTGCTGGAACTTTATTTAGAGAAACTGCCATTGCACTTTCTTTTGCAATTATTGTTTCTTCATTTGTTGCTTTAACTTTATCTCCTATGCTAGGTAGTAAATTTTTAAATAAACAAGCAAAAAAAAATTTTATTGTTTCTAAATTTGAAAAATTATTTAATTCATTTTCAAATTTTTATACTGAAACATTAAATTATTGGATTAATAAAAAAAAAATTATAATTAGTTTTATTATATTTATAATTATTAGTTCTAGTTTATTGTATAATTTTGCCACTAAAGAATTACTACCCAAAGAAGACAGGGGTGTTTATTTAGTTTTAGGATTTACTGATGAAGGTAGTTCTTTTGAATATACTCGAAAAAGAGCTGAAGAAGTTGAAAAAAGATTGATACCTTTGTTACAAAATAAGAATGAATCTTATCAAAAACTTATTATGCGAGTACCTGGTTTTGGGCGCTCTAGTAAATCTTATAATAGCTTTATAATTATTGCACTATTAAATGATTGGAAAGATAGAAAACAAGATGCTAAGACTATTATGAGAAATGCAATTGGTAAAATTGTAACTGTACCTCAAACAATAGCTTTTCCAATTTCACCACAGTCAATTAGGGTTTCAAATTACAATAAACCAATTCAGATGGTAATTTTGGGAAAAAGCTATGAGGACTTAGAAAAAGTTCAAAATCAAATAATAAATAAATTAAGAAGAAACAAAAATTTATTTCAAATTGAATCAGATTATTCTAGAAATAAACCAGAAATAAAACTTATAATTAACAAAAAAAAAGCAAGTGATTTAGGTATTTCTACCCAAGCTATAGGAAAAACTATTGAAACCCTTTACGGTGGAAAAACAGTAACCAAATTTAATAAAGAAGGCAAAGAATATCCTATAATTTTGCAACAATACATATCAAATCGAAAAGATAGCCAGGGTTTAAGTAAAATTTATGTTAGATCTGAAACAACTGGAAAATTAATTTCTCTAGCAAACTTAGTTGAGTTTAAAGAAGTAGGTTCAGCTAAAATACTATCTAGATATAATAGGCAAAGAGCAGTAACAATCTCTGCTACTATTGCGGAAAATTATAGCTTAAGTGAAGCCATAAGTTTCCTCGAAAAAACAGTAGATGAAAATGCCCCACAAGTTCAACTTGCTTGGAAGGGTAAATCGGAGGAATTAAAAGAAACAAGTAATGAACTTTTTATAATTTTTGCTTTAGCCCTAATAACTGCTTATCTAGTAATGGCTGCAACTTTTAATTCATTTATCCATCCTTTTATAATTATTTTAACTGTTCCTCTTGCTGTATTTGGCGGTATAATTTTTATTTTATTTTTAAATAGCTCTATAAATATTTTTTCACAAATTGCTCTAATTATATTAATTGGTATATCTACAAAAAATAGTATTCTTATTGTTGATTGGGCAAACCAATTAAGAACTGAAGGTCAAAACCTAGTAGAGGCAGTTAAGGGTGCCTGCAAACTAAGATTTCGAGCTATTATTATGACTTCACTAAGCACAATGATAGCAATGTTACCCTTGGTAATAGGAAACATTGGTCCTGGAGCTGGTGAAGGTTCTCGTTTAGCTGTGGGCTCTACTATTTTAGGTGGGATGATTATTTCTACCTTTTTTACACTATATATAACTCCAACAATGTATATAGCTTTAGCGAAAAAAACTAAAAGAATTGATGCAATAGATTTAGAATTAAAAAAACAATTATCTAAAAAATAATATATTTTTTAGTACTTAATTTATTTTTACATTGTTCTATTTGTTTTTTATATTTTTCTGATTGCTGTTTAACTCTTTTTGCCAAAATAATAACTTTTTTATTACTTTTATAATTTTTATAGTTTCCCCAACCTTCATGGTAAGCAATATATTGCCTAAAAATATCTGTTTTTGGAATTTTTAATATTTTTTCAGACTTATTTATATACCACCCAATAAAATCGACACTATCTTTGAATCTTACTCTTACAGCAAGTTTATTATTAGTTTCTTTTTTATATTGCTCCCAAGTGCCCTTTACTGCTTGTGAATAACCAAAAGAACTTGATGGTCTTTTATATGGTATCACCTTAAATAATTTAAGTCTTTTAGGTTTTGCTAACCAATTAAAATCTGATTCTCTTTTAATAATTGCTAACTGAATATAAATTGGAATTCCCCATTTTTCTTCAGTTTTCTTTGTATGTTTATACCACAAATATTTTTCAGAAAAAATTGAGCAGCTGTTTGCAGTATTTTTTGGAATTGAAGAACATGAATAAATAAAAAAAAATATAATTAAGAAAAAAAATTTATTTAATTGAATCATTATACTTTACTTTATACACAAAATTTTTTGATAAAAATAAAATTTATTTATTTTCTCGTCTCCATTCTTCTGGTTCCTTAAAACTGCCTGCCCAAATCCCAAGAAAATTTTTTTTTGCAAAATTTTCTTCAGACAAATATTGTTTTGAATATTTTTTATAAGCAATCGCTAAACCATTTTTAACAAGCCAAGAATTAATATCTTTATTTTTTAAGTAGCATACTGCTAAATATCTTTTATATCTATCTTTTCCATAAATCTCACAACTCACTTCATTATTTTTTATAAAATCTTTAAGTTTATCAGTTACATATTTTCCACAATAATACTCTTTTTGATAATTAAATATTAATATTGATAAATAAATTTTTTTACATTTTTGATTTATTTCTGGGGCATCAACACCTAATAATCTTATTTTTTTTGAATTAATATGTAATGAATCTCCATCTATAATTTTTGGTTTTCCTATTATTGTTTCAGAGTTTACATTGATATTAAGAAAATAAAAAAATAAAAAAAAACTATATAAAATCTTTTTTTGCACGATGCAACAAGTCTGTCATTTGTATTCTGATTTCATTATCAGAAATTTTAATGTTTGAATCTTCAAAATCCTTTTTTATTTTTAAAAAGACATCCTCATCTCCTGGCTCTGCGAAATCAGATTTTATTACTGAAGAAATATATTCTTCTTTAGACTTATCACTTTTACCAAGTTGATCTGCTGCCCATTCACCTAAGTATTTATTTCTTCGAGCCATAACTTTAAATTGAATTTCTTCATCATGTACAAATTTTTTTTCAAAACCTTTTTCTCTTTCATCAAATGAACTCATATTTTTCTCCAAACATTAGAAATTAATATTATTATTGTTGCCATTATAACTCCAAGGATATTACCTATTAGATCAGCTATTTCAAAACCCCTTTCTGGAATTATTAAATGCATCAATTCAAGCACTATTGATAAAAAAATCAAATAAATCAAAACTTTTAAAAAATAATTTTTTTTAATATATGAAAAAAAACCAAGCATAGAAACTACCAAAAAAACATATACATGATTTGATGACAATATATATGAAAATATATTAAAATCAGAGGTCAGCTGGGGTTGTTTTCCACAATTATCATAAACAAAGCAACCTAGAATACTTCCTGGAAATAAATAAAATATAATTAATAATAAATTGGCAGTATGAAACATAATTCTAATTACTAAAATTAATTTATCTTTATTAAAAAAACTGATATTTTTCATATATATTTTTTACACTATCTTTTATAAAATTTAAATAAATATGAAAAACTTAATTTTAGTGCGGCACGGACAAAGTGAATGGAACTTAGAAAATAGATTTACTGGATGGGTTGATGTTGATCTTGCTCCAAAAGGTAAATTAGAAGCTTGTAAGGCAGGTGAACTAATTAAAGAGGAAAAATTAGAAATTAAATATTTTTTTACTTCTCTTCAAAAAAGAGCAATTAATACTCTTAAATTAATTCTTAATACTTTAAGAAAGAAAAATATTGAAATAATAAAATCTTGGCAACTTAATGAACGCCATTATGGTGCTTTGACTGGTTTAAATAAAGATGAAATGAAAAAAAAATATGGTGAAAAAAAAATACAAGAATTTAGAAGATCATGGAATATAAGACCAGATTTGCTTAGTAAAAATAATCCATACCATCCAATTAATATTGATATTTATAAAAGTATACCCAAAGATAATATTCCTGATACAGAATCACTTGAAGACACTTATAATAGAGTTATTCCATATTATAAAAAAAATATTGAAAGTCAGTTAAATAAAAATAATAATATATTAATTGTTGCCCATGGAAACTCTATAAGATCTTTATGTAAATTTTTATTTAAATTAAATGAAAAAAAAATATCATTGCTAGAAATACCTACAGGCAATCCTTTAATAATAACTTTAGATTCTAAAAATATAATCACAAAGTGTAAATACTTGGATAAAAATAGAGCAAAAGATTTAATTTTTTTTTAATAGTTTCTGATAAATGTCTAAATTTGTTAAATGATTAAACTTACTTTTACTTTCATAACCAAATAATTTATTTTTAATAATTAAATCATTCCATATTTCTAAAATAGAAAAATTTTTAACACTAATTTTTTCAAATAATTTTTTATTAATAATTTGGCAACCAGTATAAATATAATTATTTATACCACCTTTATTTAAATTATTATTTAACAAGCTAAAATCACCAACAAGACTTTTATCAAAACTAAGATTTTTATCGACAACCATTAAAATATTTTGAATTTTTTTTGAGAAATAAAAATTTTTCATCTTGTTGATGGTTATAGTATGATTTTCGTTCCAAATAGTATCTGGATTAAATACTAAAAAATCATTTTCTGATGATGATTTAATCATATTAAATATTCCACCACCAGTATCTAAAATTTGTTCACCATCATCAATTATTTCAATATCAATATCAAAATTTTTTTTTTTTATAAATGATTGAATTTGATCTTTTAAATAGAAAGTATTTAATTTAATTTTTTTTACATCTAGTTTTTGTATTAAATTAATTGTATTTTCCAACAAGGTAAGATTATTTATTTTTAAGAGTGGCTTTGGAGTTTTAATTGTCAGGGGGCTTAATCTTTTTCCAAAACCCGCACATAAAATTAATGCTATATTAATTTTCATTTTTTTAATCTAATTTTTTTATCAAAATTAGTATCTAAAAAAAATTTTAAATCTTTAAAAATAATATTATTTTCTAATCTTAACTCAATTAATCTCCAAGCATGTGGGATTAATTTTAAATATTCTTTTTTTTTATCTCTAAGTGCTAATCTCATAAAAATACCAATTATTTTTAAATTTCTTAACACAGATAATATTTCAAAATCATTTTTAAAAAAAACTCTATTAAATCGATTTTTACTTAAAGTTAAATAATAATTAAAAATTAGATTTTTTAAGCTTTTATTAGTATTAAACCTTACGTCATCAATTAAAGAGGCTAAGTCATAAGCTTTATTTCCAATTAAAGCATCTTGACTATCAATTACTGCTATTTTTTTCTTAAAATCCATCAAATTAGATACATGAAAATCTCTATGTACGAATGTATTATTTGGTGCTTTAATTTTTAACAATAATTTTTTAATTTTTTTTTTTAACTCATTATTTATATAAAGTATTTTTTTCTTACTAATTACATTTGGAACATACCAGTCTAGAAAAAGGTAACTTTCTTTGAATAATATATTTTTATTATAAGTTGGAATTTTATAATAAGTATTTTTAAAATTTTTTATTTTTTTTTGCTTTATTTTTTGAATATTAATTAAAAGTTTAATAATTTTTTTGAAATATTTTAACTTATTAATTTCTTTTTTTTTTAAAATTTTAAATATTGTATTTTTACCTAAATCTTCAATTTCAATATAATTTTGATTATAATTTTGATTATAAAGCTTAGGAGCTTTAATATTATTTTTTACTAACAACTTATTAATTGCATCATAAATTAGTAAATTTTTTTTTTTTTCTTTATTTGCATAAACTATGATAGATGAATTTTTTTTATTCATTTTTCTATAAAATTTTCTAAATGATGCATCACCTTTTATTGCTTTGATTTTATTATGATCAAAATTCATAAATATTTAATCTTCCATATGTTGTAATATCTAATAATCTTTCTTTCATGTCCTCAGCATATGAAAAATATAAATCAATTCTATTTATTGGCTTATTTTTTATTAATTCTGGCCATTCAATTAAAGTAATATTAAAATTTGAGTCTTCAAATAAACCTATATTTTGAATATCCTTTTCATTTTTTAATCTATAAAGATCATAATGTTTAATTGTAAAATCTTTGATATCATATTCAAACAAAATGTTAAAAGTGGGACTTAATACTTCACTTTTTTTAATATTATTTTCAATTTCATAGTTATTAATTAATAATCTTGAAAAAGTCGTTTTACCTACACCTATATCTCCATATAAACAAATATTATCACCTGGTAATAGTATTTTTTTTATCTTGTTAGCTATTTTTTCTAAATCTTGAATAGATGAAATTTTCATCTTGCTACTATTTTAGTAGCGGTATGCGTCTGGCTTATAAGGGCCCTCAGGAGTTACACTAATATAAGTTGCTTGATCATTTGAAAGTTTTGTTAATTTAGCTCCAACTTTTTCTAGGTGTAATCTAGCCACCTTTTCATCAAGGTGTTTTGGTAATACATATACTTTTTTTTCATATTTATCAGAATTATTCCATAATTCTATTTGAGCAGTTACTTGATTTGTAAATGACGCACTCATAACAAAACTCGGATGACCAGTTGCACAACCTAAGTTTACCAGTCTACCTTCTGCTAATAAAATAATTCTTTTATTATCTGGAAGAGTTATTTCATGAACTTGAGGTTTAATTTCATCCCACTTATAATTTTTTAACGCTTCAACTTGAATTTCATTATCAAAATGTCCTATATTGCAAAGTATTGCTCTATCTTTCATGTCTCTCATGTGATCGGCTGTAACAATATCTTTATTTCCTGTCGCCGTTACAACAATATCTGCTTCTTTTATCATTTCATCCATTAAAACAACTTCATATCCTTCCATTGCTGCCTGCAGTGCACATATTGGGTCTGTCTCGGTTACCATTACTCTTGCTCCACTTTGTCTTAAAGAAGCTGCACTTCCCTTGCCCACATCTCCAAAACCTGCAACTATTGCAACTTTTCCCGACATCATAACATCTGTAGCTCTTTTAATTCCATCAACTAAACTTTCTCTACATCCATATAGGTTATCAAATTTAGATTTGGTAACTGAATCGTTAACATTAATAGCAGGTACGAGTAAATCTCCTTGAGCTTCCATTTTTTTAAGAGCTAACACTCCTGTGGTTGTTTCTTCAGAAAGTCCTTTAACATCTTTAAGTAAATTTTTATATTCTTTATGCATTAACGCTGTCAAATCTCCACCATCATCAAGTATCATATTTGGTTTCCAATCTTTTTTACCTTCGATTGTTTGTTTTACACACCACCAATATTCTTCTTCTGTCTCACCTTTCCAGGCAAATACGGGAATTCCTACTTTAGCAATTGCTGCAGCCGCATGATCTTGTGTTGAAAAAATATTACATGAAGACCATCTTACTTCTGCGCCTAAATCAACAAGTGTTTCTATTAACACTGCTGTTTGAATCGTCATGTGAAGACATCCAAGAATTTTTGCTCCCTTAAGAGGATTTTTTCCTTTATATTCTTTTCTTAATGCCATCAATCCTGGCATTTCTGTTTCTGCTAAAGAAATTTCTTTTCTTCCAAACTCTGCTTGAGAAATATCTTTAACTTTAAAATCTGCATTCATAAAGCGGGTCTTGTAACAATATTAATTAAATTAATCAATATACTTTTATGTCCTTAATTAATATTCATTTCAGGTAAACAAATATCTATTTTTGCTCCTTTTCCTATCAATTTATTGGATGCATTAATTTGGCCACCATGTATTTCAACAAGGTTTTTCACGATATTTAGGCCTAATCCACTATGTTCGCCAAATTTTTTTGGTCTATTACTATAAAATCTTTGAAATATTTTTTCTGTATTTTTTTCATTAAAACCTTCACCTTCATCTTCTACAGACAAATTTATTAATTTATTTTTATAAGCAATAGAAACTTTAATTTGACTATTTTTTGGACTAAATGAAATAGCATTATCCAATAAATTTGCAAGAATTTGTTCTATTCGGTTACTTAGACCTAATATAAATATTTTTTTATCTTTTTTTAAAATTTCCAAATTAACAGTAACATTTTTAGTATTTGGTAGATTATTAAAATCTTCTATAACTGATCTTGCAACAGAAACTAAATCTACTTTTTTCATTTTTTCCATTGATAAGGTTGCTTCATCTTTTAACATTTGAGAGTAATCTGTAATAAGTCTTTCTATTCTTTGTATATCGTGCGAAATTATTTTAATAAGTTTAGAACGTTTGATTTCATCATCTGTATCTTCTATTATTTCTGAAGCACTCTTTAAAGATGCCAGTGGATTACGTATTTCATGAACAAGGTCAGTTGAGAAAGTTTCCGCAATATTAACTCTTTTATAAAGATCTGTTGTCATTTCTTTTAGCGAATTTGATAATTGTCCTAATTCATCTTTTCTTTTAATAAGGTTTTCCAAAGATTTATTTTGTATATCCTTTTCTTTGATCGCCTTTGTATAATCAACTAATTTTTTAATAGGTCTTAAAAAATATTTATTCAAAACAAAAGAAAATACTAGAATAAGTATAGCCAAAATAAATACAGTTCTTAAAATAAAATTTTCTCTTTCTTTTATTGCTGCTCTAATCTCGTTTGAATATTCTGATATTATTATATATCCAATATTTTTTTCTTTGTGAATATTTTTAATTGTAATTACATTAAAATTATTATTTATACTTTTAGTTTGAGTAAATATTTTATCTAGATTTTTAGAATTAGCATATTCTTCTAAAAGGATTTTATAAGTTTGATCTAGCTTTTTTTCCTTTTCATTTTCTTTAATTTTTTTTGTATTTTTTTTTATTGAACCGATTTGTTCTTCAATAACAGATAAATTCCTAGTGAATGATCTTGGATCTAAATCTAAAATATCTGTATCACCAACCAAATAAAAATCATTATTAAAAAATTGTACTCTATCTAAATTTTGAAATAAAAATCTTGTAGATATTAAAAACTTATTTATATCTTTTTTATTAAAATCAACTTCTAATCTTTTAACATGATCTATTGTATTATTGATTATTTTAATATGATTTAGAGATTTTTTTTTTATTAAACTAGGTTCTATTTGTTGCATATATAAAATTGCTAATAACCCAATAATAAAAAAGATTATAAAATTTATAAATAAAAAATTTTTTAAAATAGAAGGCTTTCTAGAAATTAATCTAACCATTAACTAATATTCCACCTATACCCACTGCCATACCTAGTTTCAATTGCTGAAAAACTTGGATCAATTTTTTTAAATTTTTTCCTAATTCTTTTAACATGACTATCAATAGTTCTGTCTTCTATTTCTGAGTTTTCTTTATATGCTATATCCATTAGTTGTGCTCTTTCCTTAATTATTCCTGGTCTTTTTGCTAATTCTTTTACTATTAAAAATTCTGTTGTAGTTAATTTATCTGGTAATTGTTTTTTATCCCACTCACATTCTAATTGGGCTGGGTCTAATTTTAATTTTCCATGAGAAATAATATTTTTATTTTCTTCCGAATCTCCAAGTTTTTTTTTTCTCAATTGTACACGTATTCTCTCAATAAGAACTTTTATTGAAAAACCTCCTGATTTTTTTACAAAATCATCAGCTCCAAGTTTTAAGCCTAGTAGTTCATCTATCTCTTCATCCTTTGAAGTTAAAAAAATTACAGGTAATGATGTTTTTTTTCTTAATCTTTTTAGTAATTCTTCCCCGTCCATTCTTGGCATCTTAATATCTATTATGACTAAATCTGGAGGTGTTCGAGTCAATCCTATTAGAGCACTTTCTCCATCTATATAAGTTTGAACCTTAAAACCTTCTTTTTCTAAAGCCATACTAATACTAGTTAATATATTTCTATCATCATCAACTAATGCAATCGTGTGTTCCATAGCAATTTATTCAAATCATATATAAAAGTACTAAATTGTCTTAATTTGGGCAAGTAAACAATTTATTAATGAAGTGCTCCCCAATTATCACCAAAATTTATATCTACTAAAAGAGGTATTGAAAATGAATGAAGGTCACTATCTTTAACACTAACCATCTCTTTTTTAATAATTTTTGAAATATAATTAAGCTCATCTTTTGGTACTTCAAAAATTAACTCATCATGAATTTGAAGTAACATTCTAGGTTTTGTTTTTTTAATTTCTCTAAATTTTTCATCTATTCTAATCATTGCTAGTCTCATAATCTCAGAAGCAGAACCTTGAATTGGAGCATTAATGGCAGCTCTTTCTTGAAAGTTTCTAATATTAAAATTTTTATCATTTATTCCATTAAAATGTGAACGTCTCCCAAAGATGTTAGAAACGAATCCACTTTTTCTACAAAATTTAATTGTTTTATCCATATAATGCTTTATTTCAGGAAATTTTAAAAAATAGTATTTTAAAAATTTTTCAGCTTCATGATTTGATACATTTATTTGCTTAGCGAGGCCATACTGAGAAATTCCATAAATTATTCCAAAGTTTATAGCTTTAGCTTTTCTTCTTTTCTCCTGATCAACTTTTTTTATATCAATATTAAATACCTGGCTTGCAGTTAAAGAATGTATATCCTCGTTATTAGCAAATGCTTTTTTAAGTTCTTTAACATCTGCAAGATCTGCTAAGATTCGCATTTCAATTTGATTATAGTCTGCTGAAATTAACGTAAATCCCTTTTTGGCTATAAATGCTTTTCTTATATTTTTACCATCCTCAGATTTAATTGGGATATTCTGCAGGTTGGGATTGCTTGAAGCTAATCTACCTGTTGTAGTTGCTGCTAATAAAAATGAAGTATGGACTCGTTTTGTATTTAAATTAAGATGTTCTGGTAAAGAATCGGAATATGTATTTTTAAGTTTTGAAATTTGACGCCAATCCAATATTAATTGAGGAAATTCATGTCCTTTAAAAGCTAGGTCTTCGAGAACACTAGCGCTGGTAGCAAAACTACCTTTTCTTGTTTTTTTTAAACCAGCTATTTTAAGTTCATTATAAATTATTTCACCTAGCTGTTTGGGAGAACCAATATTAAATTCTTTTTTAGAAATTTTAAAAATTTTTTTTTCAAGGTTTATTATTTTTTTTTTAAACTCAAATGATAATTTTTTTAAAAAATTATTATCAATTTTTATTCCTTCAATTTCCATAAAAGCTAATATTCTAATTAAAGGTTTTTCAAAAATCTCATAAATATTTGTTAAATTTTCAGATTTAAGATTTTTATTAAAAATTTTATACAATCTATATGTAATATCTGCATCTTCTGCTGCATATTCCATTGCCTTTACTAATTCAACTTCACTAAAGTTTATTTCTTTTTTTCCTGTTCCAACCATATCTTTAAAAGAAATTGTTTTATGATTAAGATGAATTCCTGATAATGTATCCATATTATGTCGATTTTTTCCAGCATCTAGAACATAAGACATCAACATTGTGTCTTCCATAGAATTCATGATTATACCTTGTTTATAAAAAACAATAAAATCAAACTTAATATTTTGTCCTATTTTTTTTACACTTTTATCTTCAAGAAGTGGTTTTAATTTTTTTAAAACTTTTTCTTTTTCAAGACAACCTTTAAATTTATGCGCAATTGGAATATAGCAAGCTTTACCGATTTTAGTACTCATAGAAATTCCTACTAATTCTGCTTGGTGTGCATCTAATGAATTAGTTTCAGTATCTATAGCTAGCTCTCCAATTTCTTCAGCTTCATTAATCCATTGATCGATTTCTTTCTCATTTTTAATTAGATAGTAATTTTTTTTATTAATAAAGTTTTTTTTATCTTTTATTTTAAATTCTGTTTTATTGTTTAATTTTTCAGGTTCACCATATTTAGAAATTGCAGAACTAAGTAGTCTATTGAACTCCATTTCTCTTAAAAATTTATAAAGTTCATCTTTATTAATATGATTTAACTTAAATTCTTCCAATTTTATTTTGACTGGTGAGTCTTTTTTTAATGTAACTAATTTTTTACTAATAATAGCTTTATCTTTATTTTCTATTAGAGTTTCTCTTCTTTTATTTTGACTAATTTCATTTGCATTATCTAATAGTTTTTCAAGTGTACCATACTTATTAATTAGTTCTGCAGCTGTTTTAATTCCTATGCCTGGTACTCCAGGAACATTGTCACTAGAATCTCCTGCCAAAGCTTGGACATCAATTACCTTTTTTGAGTCCACACCAAATTTATTAATTATATCTTCTGATGTTATAAACTTACTTTTCATAGGATCATATATACGAACATTTTTTTTATAAAGCTGCATCAGGTCTTTATCTGACGAAATTATTGTAACCTTTGCACCTAATGCTAAAATTTGTTCTGTATAAGTTGCTATCAAATCATCAGCCTCATAATTTAATAAATCTACTGATGGTAAATTAAATGCAGTTACAGATTTTCTTATATATTCAAACTGTGGGGCTAAATCATCTGGTGCTTCAGATCTATTAGCTTTATATTCTGAATAAATTTCATTTCTAAAAGTCTTTCTAGCTGAATCAAAAATTACTGCAAAATGAGTTGGTTTTTGTAAATTACTTTCAGATTTTGAGTCCTCTAACAACTTAAAAAGCATACTGCAAAAACCGCTTACAGCTCCTGTTGGTAAACCATCACTTTTCCGAGTTAAAGGTGGTAATGCATAATATGCTCTAAAGATATATCCTGAACCATCTATTAGATAAAAATGATCAGTTTTTTTAATTTTGTCCATTTAAATAATATTATCTTAATTATACTAATTGTAGTAAATGTATAACCTCTCATGGATAAAAAAAATGTACTTTCTGTTAAAAACTTAAGTAAAATTTATTCTAAAAAAACTGGTTCTACAAATGCTTTAAATAATTTAAACTTAGACGTGAAAGATGGTGAAATATTTGGACTACTGGGTCCAAATGGTGCTGGAAAAACAACATTTATAAATATTTTAGCAGGTACAGTTATAAAAACTTCTGGAAAAGTTAATGTATGGGGTTTTGACTTAGATAAAAATCCAAGACAAGTAAGAGCATCCATTGGTATAGTTCCTCAAGAGGTCAACCTCGATCCTTTTTTTAGTCCCAGAAAACTTCTCGAGTTACAAGCTGGCATATATGGAGTACCTAAAAAAAATAGAATTACTGAAACTGTACTTAAAATGGTTTCATTAGACAAAGAAGCAGATAGCTATTCTCGAAGTTTATCTGGAGGTATGAAAAGAAGATTATTAATTTCAAAAGCTATGGTCCATCAACCTCCAATATTAATTTTAGATGAGCCAACTGCAGGTGTAGATGTTGAACTAAGACAAAATCTTTGGAAAAATATTAAATTATTAAATAAACAAGGCGTGAGTATAATCTTAACAACCCATTATCTTTCTGAAGCTCAGGAAATGTGTGATAGAATTGCAATATTAAACAAAGGTAACTTGGTAGCTTTAGATACTACAAAAAATTTACTTGGAAAAATTGATACAAAAAAAATCACATTTAATCTTGATAAAAAAATTAATCCTGAAAAATTAAAAATGCTTGGAGTAGATGTGCTTTCACAAACAAATAATGAAATAGTTATAAATTATAAAAGAAAAAAAATTAAAATTGAAAAAATAATCAATATAATAAAAGAAAATGGTAGTGAAATAATTGATATTTCAACCGATGATGGTGATTTAGAAGATGTTTTTATGGAATTAACAAAAAGCTAGATTTTTTAAAATATTAATAATAATATCAATAAATGGAAAAAATAACAAAAATACAAGATCAAAAATTACTTAAATATTTATTTATTGCGATACTTGGTTCTATACTATTAACTATTTCTGCAAAAATAAAAATACCATTTTATCCTGTGCCTATGACAATGCAAACTTTTGTTGTTCTATTTTTGGGTATTTCTTTAGGTTACAGACTGGGCTTACTAACGGTGAGCTTATATTTATTAGAAGGAATTTTTGGTTTGCCAGTTTTTTCAAACTCTCCCGAAAAAGGTATTGGTTTAGTATACTTTACAGGGCCAACAATGGGTTATCTAATTGGTTTTTTATTTGCAGTTTTTTTTATAGGATACTTTAATCTTAAAACTAATTACTTATTTATATTTTCTACTTTAACAATTGCTGTTAGCTTTATTTATATTTTAGGCTTATTTTGGTTAGGAATTATTATTGGTTGGGATAAACCTCTATATAAAATTGGTGCTGCACCATTTATATATGCAGAAATTTTTAAATTATTGTTACTTACGGTTCTTTATCCAAAAATAAAAAAATTAAGAAATATTATCTAGGTGATCTTTTAGATAATATTCTTTGAAGAGTTCTTCTATGCATTTTTAGTCTTCTGGCAGTTTCAGAAACATTTCTATTACAAAGTTCAAATACACGATGA
>MDSV01122195.1_pt1 | contig 27036 bp, 25 predicted proteins | sample 810851 | NCBI WGS metagenome assembly MDSV01 (sample SAMN05326640, study PRJNA326480) | marine metagenome | isolation source: seawater | place: Atlantic Ocean: North East | collected 2012 | reverse complement strand
TGCTTCCATATCCAGTAGCCAGCACCTCTATTTAGGTTTAGAATATCTTCAAACTCATTTTTAAAATCTTTAGAAAGTGATGAAGAATCACAACCAAAACATTTTTCAAATAATCCAGACCTATTAGCTACTTTTAAAATATGACCCTTGGCAACACGAAAATTCTTAGTTCCATAAGTTAAAAAATAGTATCTTTGCGGTCTTATGAATTTACTTGATTCACTATTAATGTTTACAATTTCATTAATATAATTAACTGAATCTTGCTTAATTTCTAAATATTCTTCATCTTGTAAATTAATATTGTTTAATTTTTGATAATGGGAAATATTCTTATTAAAAACAATTTTAGAATTATTTTTTAAAAATAAATAGACAAGGAAAATTTCATATGAGTCAAAACTATTTTTCTTTGATGAAAATTCTTCTTTACAGTAATTTAAAAAAGACTCTTTAAAAAAGATAAAGTTTCCATTGCCTATAATAGACTTCAAAGATCTTGTTTTAAACCTTCCCACTCTGCTAGTAATTTCTTGCACTACAGAATGAATATCCATAATTAAGTTTTGATCCAAAAATTTAATATTTTTATTGGGATCTAAAATACTTTCAAATTTGGAGTAATTTTTGAATAATTTAATAGAAAATGGAATATAAAGTTCATCATGTTTCATGTATTGAAGATTTTTTTCATTATTTAAAAATTTAATTGTCTTTTTTGACACTAAGTTTCCAGACTCGAGTTGGTAAACTATATTATTTTTACATTCATCAATATACGAGTATTTATTCGAATTATTTTCCATAAACTTTATTGAAATATCTTTATTTTTGAATTCTTGAATTAGGTTTTCACTATTTTTAAAAATATCATTATTAGATTTATTTACAATAATTAAAATATCATTTAATTTTTCAAATTTTCTAATACTGTGAAGTGATTTTTTTAAATATTCTAAATTTGTTGCATTTGTAATGTACAAAGAAAACTTCACCATTCTATTTTATATTTATATCAATTAAGGAGTGGCGAAATTATTTATTTAATAAATCCTCGTAATATTTACTTTCCAAAGGCTTAATTGTCTTGTAATTATATTGAGAAACTGTGAGTAATAAATTGTAATTTCCCGAATAGCAATCTTTTCTCTGAAAGCACAAAATACCTTTTGAATTTTCACTTACAGGTTTTACGCCAAAGTAACTCATTTTTTCATATTGTATAACAGGCAATACTATTTCAATATCTCGTTTTGGATCTTCTACAAAGGCTTTATAGTCGTTTAAGTTAACAACAAGCAACATAGCTATTAAGGTAACTAGTAAATTTAATTTTAAATTCATACCTTTTTGGTTAGAAATTAAATCAAAATTTAATATAAAAAAAGCAAACATTAAGAAAAACGAAGAAAACCTATATTGGGGAAACATTAATATCCATAAAGATATTAAAAGCATAGGAAATACCAAAAATTTAGAGAAATACTTTATATTAAAATATGTTGAATTTTTAACAAGCAATGTAAAACATACCCTAAATATTATTACACTGATTAAAAAATTTATTAAAACAAATTTATTATTCGGCAAAAATACATTTAATATCCAATCAAAATTTTTTATACTATTAATACCATTTTCTGGATCCCTGAAGCTGTCTAAGACAATATTGCTTATATACTCGGCTTGATTTTTAAACAACCAGTTAGAGTTTAAGCACGAAAATTTAACTGGGTACAAAAAACAAGATGTGTTAACAAAATTTTTAAACAACCAAACTACGAGAAGTAAAAAAGAAAAATTAGTCGAAGATGAAAATGTTTTAAATTGAAACTGTATATAAAAAAGAATAGGAAGGAGAATTATTCCAAAAACTCTCATTTGAATTGCAAAAATTAATAATAGGGTCAAAACTAGTAGTTCATTTTTATTGATATTTTTTTTAAATGCTAGTGTATAAATTGAAAAAATTACGAAAAGTATGCTTATTATAGAAAATGAATAATCAAATTTATTTATCTCTTGCAAAGCTATAAAACCGTTTCTACCTCCATCGAATCCAAAATTATCTAAAATTCCAAAAATTCCAAATCCAAAAGCTAAATTTTTATAAAAACTAATTTTTGAAAATATAAATTCAAACATAATCCAAAAAAAAGTTATTAAGAAAACAAGATTAAATGTATGTGCAAAGTTTAAATTTATTACATTAAGTAGCGAAGAAGAATATTCGCTAATTGACATATAACCAAGGTATGGATTTAAATTTGATAACCCAAATACAATTTTTTCTGAAAATATCCAGCTTTGCGAAGAGAGGTGATATAAATAGCTATCTTTACTTAATCCAATATCATAAAAAGATATAAAGAAAACACAAATAACTGCTACTTTAATTAGTTGAAGACTCGATAATTTTGGAATTTTTATATATCTTAAATTAATTATAAATATCGAAATTAAAAAAAAGATTAAATTAAATTTACTTAGACCCGCAAAGAAATTAAAAATTAGTAAAAATTGAGAAAATATGATTAAACCTAAAACCAAATAGAAGTTTTCTATTTTTATGTTGAATACATATTTGTTATCTGGTTTGTTGTTGAAAATAATTAAATAAAAAGCTCTTCCAGTAAAGTAGTAGCTACCTAAAGTTGCTAGATAATATATAAAAAAAGAGTCCATACAGCGCTTTCAACTTGATAGTAGTAATTTTTTTAATGATTTTAATAAATTATAAAACAATATTTTTTCAGTAATATAGTTTTGTTATGAGTTTTATTCTTTTTATAAAAACATATTTTCTAAGTTATTTTACAACACTCTTGAATCCTACGAATATTCACAATTCCCTAAAATTTAAACAGATTTTTCAAATATGGTATTGCATAAAGCAAGACAATATACCTGGAGAATATTTCGAGTTTGGTGTATTTAAAGGAAAATCTCTTTACCATAGTTGGAGATGTGCAAAAAAATTAAATTTAAATGATATAAATTTTTATGGACTCGACTCATTTGAGGGTTTTCCAGTTGAAAATCACAATTTATATACAAATGAAAATTTTTACACATCTTATAAAAAGGTTGAAAAAACTTTTAAAAGACAAAAAAATATACAGCTTATTAAGGGATTTTTTGATACAACCCTAAATTCAAATGAGATACAGAAAATTAAAAAAATATCCTTTGCTTTTATTGATTGTGATATTTACGAATCAGCAGTACCGATTTTTAATTTTCTGAAAGAAAGAATATCTATTGGGGGATTTGTAATGATCGACGACTTTTCTTCTATTGATAAAAATAACAACTCAATACACAAAGCATGGTTGGAACAGGAATTTTTTAGTGAAGATTTTATATTTTTTTCAAATTATTCTAATGGGCAAGTATTTAGAAAAGTTAGATAAATCAGCTTCTTCCTATAGAAACTAGTTCAATATCTTTATTGTTTGTGATAATTCTCCATGGATCGATAACAATTGAATCTTTAGGAAAATTATAATCTTTAAAAGTGTCATGATTAGTAGCAATAAAATAAACTTTAGCTTTATCAGTTGGAGGTTCTTCACTGTCAATATGAGGGTCATATAGTTCAGCTGCAAAACCCTTTTCTCTTAAAATTGAATTAAACAATAAAGAGGGACTTCCAACAGTTAAATTAGTTTCTTTTTTAAACGATTTACCAAGAATACAAATATCTAAATTATTTTCTTCCGCCTTGTTAATTGTGAGGTCTACTAGCCATTCGGTATGTTTTTCACGGCTAATCATTAGGTTTTCATACCAATCATAACTCAAGTTAACTTCACGGGATAACCATGAAAGAGCGATGTTATCTCTTGGATGACAACCTCCGCCATCACCCATGCCTCCATCTAAATATTTACTGCTGATTAATCTTTGGTTTGATATTTTTAATGCACCCATAACTTTATCAGAGTCAATATTGGTTAATTTGTGAGATAGTTCGGTGACTGTATTTGCGAGACAGATTTTCATTGTAATAAACGTGTTGTATGAAACTTTAATTAGCTCAGCTTCATTTATTGAACATTCAAAAACATCTTTTGAATGTAGTGTCGAGTAAAACTGTTTTAAAGTCGAAGCTGCTTCTTTATCGTCGACGCCCATGAGAACAAATTCTGGATTCATAAAGTCATTTATTGTAGTTCCCATTGCAATAAAAAATGGGTTGTAACACAGTTTTGCATACTTACTTAAAATAGGTTTTATTTCTCTATCAATAGTTCCTGGCAAGACAGTTGAAATAATTACTATAATTTTTTCTTTTTTTAGGTCATCTAATATATCTGAAACTTCCTTGACACCTTCTTTTAAAAAGGAATAATCAAAATCGACTCTTGAATCAGGTATTCTTGTTACACCCTCATACATTTCATCATGAGGAGTTTGGATTGGTAAAAATATTATATCTGAATTTTTTATTACATTTTTGGGTGAGTCGAAACTAATATCATGCGTTTCCAGCAATTCATGTGCACCTTCTTCCCTATATGGTATTTTACGATTAATTAGATATTCGTTTACATTACTATCAACATCAAAGCCCATTACATTGTGTTTTTTTACAGAGTCAATTGCAAGGGCACATGGAAGACCTAGTTTTCCAAGACCAATAAATCCTATATTCATTATTTTGATTATAGTTGTAGTCTGAATAAGTCCAAAAATAGATAAAAAATTTGAAATTTAAAAACTTTTAAATAATTTATAATTATATATAAATATGTACAAGTCAAAACCAAAATATATTATCGAAAATTATAAAAAATATTTTATGTTTAAAGATGATTTCGAATTATTTAATAGCAATATAACAAAAAATTATGAATTCTTTTTATTTTATTTTTATAAATATTCAAATAAATCCATAAGAAATCATAGAAAATATTTTTCAAAATATAAGAGAGGATATGGTGAAAGCTCATTTTCTTCAATGTGGGAGTACTTATTTTCAAATTACAGACCAAAGAATATTTTAGAGATTGGAGTTTATAGAGGACAGACATTATCCCTTTTTCATATCTTATCCAATTTATATGATATTAGTTCAAATATATACGGCATTACTCCGCTTAGTTCTTCTGGTGATGAAGTATCTTCTTACATTGATATTGATTATTTAGAAGATATAAATAAAAATTTTAAATTTTTTAATTTACCAGAGCCCAATATCATAAATGAATATTCAAATTCTGATAGAGCAATAAATTTTATTAATTCAAAAAAATGGGATTTAATATATATCGATGGAAGCCATGATTTTGAGGATGTAAATAATGATTTTAATGAATGTTTATCTAACTTAAATATCAATGGCTTGATTGTTATTGATGACTCAAGCCTTTATCTTGATTATGATGCAAAATATATTGAAAAAAATTATAAATTAAAAACTTTTAAAGGTCACCCAGGGCCTTCGAAAGTTGTTTTGGATATAATTTCTATGAATAAAATAAAGTATTTATTTGGAGTTGGCCATAACAATGTCTTTTTAAAAAAATCTTAAATTAATTTTTTAAGTTTATTGCAATATACTTATTATTATTCAATTGAATAGATATGGAAAATTTTCGTAAAGCTCTTAGAGAAGTAATTTATATTTCAAGACTTACAGGTGTAACAAAAAAGAAGTTAAGAGTAGTTTTTTCAGTTGTACTCTCGAACCTTACAGTTCTATCAGATATTTTAATTATCTTATATTTTGCAAAAATATTATCCAGTGAAAACTCAGAATATGATTTTTTAAATTATGTTTTAGAGAATAACAAATTGTTACCAGTTATTGTGATTTTAAGGTTTGCATTTATTTATATTGAGCAAGCTAATATTGTTTCACTCAAGTTACAGGTAGAAAAAAATCTTAAGCTTTATCTAATAGCAGAGGTATATAAAAAAGGTAACTATTCAATTGCTGATGCAAACTATTACATAGGTACTTTGAGTGGACATATAGGTTACTTCTACCAAGGTTTAACAAGTTTGTTAAACAGCTCTATACAAGTAGTTGTTTATTCGTCTTTTTTAATTTTTACTGATGTAAATACAATTTCAATTTTTGCACTCGGTATTGCTGTGCTTTTCATTCCAACTAGGTTCTTGTTAAAACTTGGTAGGAAATATATGCATGAAGCATATGTAAATGGTAGAAAAGCATCAAGAGAAATAGAAAGAGTAGTCCAAAATATTTTTTTAATTAAAATTTTAGATACAATTAAATTTGAACTTGAAAATTTTAGCCAAACTACCGAGAAAGTTAAAAACGCAAATTACAAAAACCAAATTTACGGCACACTCAACTCTCTTACACCAAACTTTTTAACAATATTCACTGTTTCTATCCTCATAGTAGTTTTTGATATCTTAAATTCACTAACATTAGAATTCCTTGGCGTAACATTAAGACTAGTCCAAACAATTGGGACCTTTAATAAGTCTTTAAACATGATAATTAATTCACATGTTCACCTAAGTTCATTTATGAATCTCGAAAATAATAAATTAGTAATAGATAGCAAATACTATCAAGTAAAAAAAGATGCTAATTATGGTATAAAAATTGAAAACTTAAAATTTAAATATTTTAATGCTGAAGATTATATTTTCGAAAATTTAGATTTGGAAATAGAACGTAATAAACACACTGTAATCACGGGACCTAATGGATCTGGTAAAAGCACACTGTTGGGACTAATTTCCAAAGTATTCTATCCAGAGGAAGGTAACATTTTCTCCTTTACGGAAAAAGTAGGATATGTTGGTGTAACACCCTTAATATTAAACGGTTCTCTTAGGGACAATTTTTTATACGGAAACAAATTAAAAAAGTCAGATGATGAATTAATTGAATTTATGAATACGTTTGAATTATTTGGTAAAAGCGAAGAAAATTTGGAATATATTGTAAACAATAAAAGTCTTTCTTCAGGACAAATGCAAAAGGTCGCATTTATCAGGTGTCTATTAGCAGACGTTGAGCTTTTATTGCTTGATGAATCTACATCAAATTTAGATGTCTCTTCTCGAAAATTAATATTTAATATTTTAAAAGATAGAGATATAACAATTATAAACTCAACGCATAGTCATGAAGACTTTTCATACGATAATCATTTGAAAATAATATTAGAAGAGAATGAAAGAAAAATACTAACCAATTAATGAATTATAAATTCTTATTTCGTCTTCAATAATTTTTTCAATGAGATAATTTTTTCGAATTGTTTCATATCCATTTTCAATAATCTTTTTTGCTAATGCAGGATTTTGAAGTAAATTTTCGACTTTATTTGAAATACTATTACTTTCAATAAAAAATCCATTTTTATTATTTTCAATAATTTCTAAAGAGTTTTTATTTTTAGTTGTAAAAACAATACAACCACTCGCCATTGCTTCAAGAAGTGCTTTTGGGTTACCTTCATAGTTAGATGTTGAAAAGAAGAATTTATAATTTGTATAATATTTTAGTAATTCTTTGTTTTCAATTTGCCCAAGCAATTTCAGATTACAATTTTTCTTTTCTGCATAATTAAGTAGATCCACTCTATCAGGACCGTCACCAGCAATGTTTACTTCAAAAATACTATCTGAGAATAATTCAATTAATTTTTTAAAATTTTTTTGGTCAATAAGCCTACCAACAGAAAAGATTTTGTATTCATACCTATCTTCATATTTTTTAAAGTTAAGATTTGTTATAAAGTTTCTGTGTAAAAACAGTTTTTCTGATTTTTTGGATATATTTTGAATATTTTTTTTGTCTGAATTTGATGTAACAGTGAAAATATCACAAAAAATATAAGATAGCTTTATTAGCAAAAAATAAAAGACCCGAATTTTATAAGCCTTTTTTTCAATAACTTTAAATTCATAAGGATTAAATCCTGTTCTAATAAATAGCGGAATTTTTAATAATTTTTTTAAAATTATTGCAATCCAGCTCCCAAATAATTGATTTGTTTTAATTAGGTGTGATTTTGGAATTTTATTTTTAATTAAAAAAGGAACTCCAAAGCTTTTAATAAAATTTACATATGTATTTTTACTTTTTTTTATATATTGATAAATAGGAATTACTGAAATACTTTTATTTTGAATTAATTCAGTATCACTTTTGTCCCCAAAAGTTAGAAATGTGAATGTAATGTTTTCATTTTCTGCAATTTCTTCATATAATTTTATTTCTCTTGACAACAAACCTGTTTCAAGCCAATCTTTTAAAGAAACTCCAAAAGTAAAAACTAGAATTACATTCATCGAGTTAATATTAACTTAATATACTGTTTTGAGGATATGAAAAAAATTTTAGTAATTCATAATAATTATCAGATTCAAGGCGGTGAAGATATAGCAGTATTAAATGAAGTCAAACTTTTACAAGAGCAATATAAAGTTGAGACTCTTTTTTTTAGTAACAAAATTAGCAACTATATTACACAACTTTTTTATTTCCTGATTAATAATAATTTAGAAAGCAATAAAGCTCTCAAATTAAAACTAAAATCTTTTAATCCAGATATTGTTTATATACACAATACTTGGTTCAAAGGATCAATTGGTATTTTTAAAATATTAAGAAATAAAAATTATAAAGTATTTGTAAAACTTCATAATTTTAGGTACAAGTGTACAAATTCATATCTTAAATCAAGACATTTTAATTCAATACAATATTGCAATGCTTGTGGACTTAGATCGGATGAGATGAGATTTTTCAATAAATACTTTAAAGAATCATATCTTAAATCCTTCTTAGTAATTAGATATAGTAAGCAACTTTTAAAGTTTTTATCCAATGATAAATTCAACGTCTTAGTTTTGACTGAGTTTCACAAAAAGTACCTTGAGAAGAATCAAATATCTAATAATGTTTCTATATTTCCAAATCATTTAAAAGCTTTAGGATCAAGAAATATTAAATCTGAAAATTATATTGTTTATGCTGGAAGAATTTCACATGAAAAAGGTGTAAATGAACTTATTAATTCATTTATAAGAGTCAATTTGGATGGATTTAAATTAAAAATTATTGGCGAGGGCCCTCTACTGAAAGAATTAAAAAGAAAATATATTGATGAAAGAATTATATTCTTAGGTCAGCTCACAAACAGTGAAACTATTAATCAAATAAAATTTTCTAAAGGGGTAGTTACCGCTACTAAGCTTCTTGAAGGCCAGCCTACTTTATTATGTGAAGCCTCATCATTGTTTAAGCCATCTGTATTCCCAGACACTGGTGGTGTTAAAGAGTTCTTTCCCGATGAGTATAAATTAGCTTTTAAACAAAATGATTATCAAGATTTAGAAACAAAACTTAGGATTTTTGCCAACAATGAAGAAGTTGAACTAATTGGTAATGATAATCACGAATTTATACAAGAATTACTTAATAAAGAGAAGTTATTAAAACAATTTGAAAATTTATAATGACTGAAAAATATTTAGTTTCTGTATTAATGAGTACTTTTAATAATCAAAATACTATTGGAAAAGCAATAGAGTCAATAATTAATCAAACTTACCAAAATATTGAACTTTTAATAATGGATGATTGTTCTAATGATGAAACTTTTAAAATTATTTCAAATTATTCAGCCAAACATGAAAATATAAAAATTTTTCAAAATAATATCAATGTTGGATTGACCCGTTCATTAAACATTCTTATAGATAATGCCAGCGGAGAGTTTATTGCAAGGCAAGATGCAGATGATATAAGCATAAGAGAAAGAATAGAAAATCAGGTTAATTGTATAATAATGAATAAATTAGATTTTTGTACTTCAAGAGCATTAAATATCAAATCAGGAAAAGCATTTCAAAGACTTTCTTACTATTTTCCAAGAAAACTAATTTTTAAATATAAAAATCCATTTATTCATGGAACTTTAGTAATTAAAAAAAGTGTTATTAAAAATATAGGTGGTTATGATGAACGATTTTATTACGCTCAAGACTATAAGTTATTCCATGATCTTATGAAAAGTGGGTATAAATTTAAAAATTTAAAACAAATTTTATACCACTCAAATACAATAAATAATATTTCCTCAAATAAAAAAGATTTACAAAGTTATTATGCTTATTGTGTAAAAAGCAACACAGTACCAGATGGCAGAAAATAATTATCAATTATACATAAACAAGGCAAGTGAATCTTGGATTACTGATAGATTTAGAACTGAGTGGTATGAACAAAATTCAAATTCAACTTACTTTACAAGAAAAGCAGATATTATTTGGGTAATTTCTCCTTGGACCTGGAAAAAATTAAATAAAAATAAACTAAAGAAGGCGAAAACAGTATGTACAATCCATCACATTGATGAGTCGAAATTTGATAAGCATGCACTTATTGACTTTCAAGAGCGAGATGAATACATAGATATCTACCATGTTCCATCAAAAAAAACTAAATCTCAGCTTGTAAATCTTACAGATAAACCAATTATTCAAATTCCATTTTGGGTTGATCCAAATAAATTTTATAAGATTGAAAATAAAAAATTATTAAGATCAAAATATGGCATTGATGAACAAGATTTTGTTGTAGGTTCATTTCAAAGAGATACTGAGGGACACGATTTAAAATCACCTAAACTTTCCAAGGGACCAGATTTATTTATTAAAAATTTGGAAAAAATAAAATCAAAAAATACTGAAAAAAATTTAAAAGTTTTAATTGCCGGATACAGACGTAATTATGTAATAAATGAACTAAAAAAGCTTGATATTGACTTCATTAACTTCGAAAAACCAAAAACAAAAATTTTAAATGAGTTATACAATTGTTTAGATCTCTATATTGTTGCTTCCAGAACAGAAGGGGGACCAATGGCAATTCTGGAATGTGGATTAGCAAGAGTACCAATAATTTCTACGGATGTAGGAATTGCTTCTGAGATTTTGAATCCAAAATCAATTTACAACATGGAAAGTTTTATTAATTCTAAACCAGACATTGAGTATGCTTATAATCAAGCATCGAAACATTCCATCAAAATCGGTATGGAAAAATTTAATATAATGTTTAGGAATCTTAATGAAAGTTAGTATAGGAACAAATGTCAAGGATGGTCCTTGGGGGGGAGGAAATTTATTTGCTATCAATTTAACAAACTTTCTAAAAGAAAATAATCATGAAGTTGTTTACAACCTAGATGATGATGATATTGATATTATTTTATTGACAGAACCCAGAAAAACATCCGAATCTTCTGCATTTACACATCTTGATGTAAATAATTATTTGAAATTTAAAAATTCTAATAGCATTGTAATTCACAGAATAAATGAATGCGATGAAAGAAAAAACACAGATTACGTCAACAAATATTTAATCAGTGTAAATAAATCAGCAGATTATACAGTTTTTGTTAGCACTTGGTTGATGAAATTATTTGAAAAACAAGGTTTAACTCAAAGCAATAAAAAAGTTATTTTAGCTGGTGCAAATAAAAAAATTTTTAATAAAGAAGATTATATTCCTTGGAATCATAAAGAGAAGTTAAGAATAGTCACACATCACTGGGGTGCAAATTGGAATAAAGGATTTGATACTTATACTCAACTTGATGAAATGGTAGGAAGTGAAAAGTGGAAAGGCTTAATTGAGTTTACATATATAGGAAATTTGCCAAAAAATTTTAAATTTGAAAACTCTATACACATGGAGCCTTTATCTGGATTGGAACTTGCTAAACAAATTAAATCAAACCATGTTTACATTACAGGCTCCTTAAATGAACCGTCTGGAAATCACCATATAGAAGCTGCTCAGTGTTCTCTCCCGACGCTATTTATTGATTCTGGAGGAATACCCGAATACTGTGATGGCTTTGGAGTTAAATTTGATAATAATAATTTTAAAGAAAAATTTGAAAAGATGTTTTTGAATTATGATGAACATTTAAGTAGCATGACAAATTATCCATTTAACTCTTACAATATGAGTCAAGAATATCTTTCATTGTTTAATAAGTTACTTCAAGAAAAAAATAATATATTAATGGGCAGGGACATTAACAATCTTGAATTTTCAAATTTTTATTCTTATAAATTAAAGAATTTATTTAAAAAATTATTAATAAAGTTAAACTTTAAAAAGTGAGTAAATTAATTTCAAGTTCTCTATTGATTCTTTTGTTTTTTTTGATTGTATTTACACGATCTTTTGCGGGAATATATATATTTGGAATAAGATTGGGAGAATATCTTGTCGCATTTGGGCTTGTTTCATCATTGATAATATTCTTCTTGCCTAATAAGTTCATAAAAGCTCCAAATTTAATTCATAATATTTTTAGATTAATTCTAATTTCTTTTTTTATCACACTATTGGTAACTGATGCAAGCTTTGTTGATACGTACACATATAAGACGAGTTCATATATTTGGACTGCAGCTTATTTTTTTATAGGATATTATTTCCTTGAAAATCGAATTAGCTCAAAAGTACTTTATGTATTTTTATTCGGTTATTTTGTTTTGTATGTATTTGGTACAGGCAATTATCCAGATGCCTTGATTAATTGGTTTAAGGATTTTGGTGATAAGTTTACTTTTGTAAAAGCATCAGATATGGTTCTTGCAACAGTTCTTATAAACCTAATATCAGTGAACAAATTAAAAAAATCACATAGCTATATAATTTTTGTTATATCTGTAAGTACTTTTATTCCCCTTATTACACAGATGAGTCGAATGGCATTGGCATCTTTAGTAATATTTACCTTAATTTACTTATTTTTAAATTTTAAATTCATATTTTTTAGTGTTAAAAATTTGATAATACTTTTAACTTTAAGTCCTTTAATATTTTTTCTATCTACATTTCGTGTAACACAGTTCGATTTTTCTTCAATACCAACCGATAATCTTGAAAATGTAAAATTAGTAAGTGTTGTTGATGAAGAGCTTGATAAAATAACTAGGATTCACGATAACACTCAGATCGACACCTTTATGTCATTATATTTTGAGCAAAGATATGTTCCAAACGTAGCATATAACAGAGACAATAACACATTAGTTGATACGGGATGGCATAATAAACTTATTTCTACAGACGGAACTTTTAATTGGCGGTTAAGTATGTGGCAAGACTTGTATTACTACCAAGCCTCGGAAAATAAGCTAATTTTTGGCTACGGGTATAACGAAGTTCTTCCAGTTTTCAATTTAGCTTACGACTCACAAAACATGTTTAGAGTGGGCCATGATAAGTCAAACGAACATGTCCACAACTATCTTGTGAATATTTTTGGTAGAGGAGGAATCTCCCAATTGTTTTTAGTTAGCTTTCTTCATTTTATTATGTACTTTTTCTATTATAAGAAATTCAAAAATCACAATATCTTACTTTTGGTAATTCCTGGTCTATTAAATTCAATGACAGATATAGCTATGGAAGGTGTCCAGTTTCCGATTAATTTTTACTTACTATACGGTTATTTTTTTTCAGAGGGAATTAATTTAAAAACGGATAAAATTAACTTATGAAAAAAGCATTAATTACTGGAATTACAGGTCAAGATGGATATTATCTTTCAAAGCTACTTCTTGAAAAAGGGTATGAAGTACACGGAACGATAAGAAGAGCTTCTTTAATCAATACATATAGAATTGATGAGTTAATTTCTACCTACAGAAATGGAGAATTAAATCTTCACTATTCAGATTTATTAGATTCAGCTTCTTTAAGCTCTTTAATTAACCAGATAGAACCTGATGAAGTCTATAACTTAGCAGCTCAATCACATGTGTCTGTATCTTTTAAGAATCCAGTTTACACAACTCAAGTTGGAACACTTGGGTCAGTTTCAATTCTCGAAGCAATTAGAAGCAGTAATAAAGAAATAAAATTTTACCAAGCCTCTTCATCAGAAATGTATGGAGGTGCTTCAAGAGAAAAACTAAACGAAAGCTCACCTTTTGACCCTAAAAGTCCCTATGCTGCTTCTAAAGTATTTGCTCATGACATCACAAAGATATACAGAGAATCATATAACTTATTTGGTGTTAACGGCATACTTTTTAATCATGAATCTCCGATGAGAGGTGAAACATTTGTAACTAGAAAGATTTCGAGAGCTGTTGGACGTATAAAGATGGGCATTCAGACCAAGTTAATCCTTGGGAACTTAGATGCATCCAGAGACTGGGGATTTGCTGGAGATTATGTTGAGGGCATGTGGATGATGTTACAACATAAAGAACCATCAGATTGGGTATTGGCAACAGGCGAATCAATAACCGTTAAATCTTTTGTTGAGAAAGCATTTGAATACGTTGGTTTAAATTTCGAAGATTTCGTTGAATCTTCTGAAAGATACTTTAGACCAAATGAAGTAGATTTTTTATTAGGAGATTACTCAAAAGCAGAAAATGAATTAGGATGGAAACCCAAGACTTCAATAGATGATTTAATCAAGATGATGGTTGAAGAAGACCTTAGACTGGCAAATAGAGAAAAAGTTTTAATTGATGAAAACTTGTTAAAACCTACTTGGCAAAATCCGTCAAGATCATAAATTTTTTAAAAACCAATCATACGAATTTTTTAATCCATCTTCTAAAGCTACTTTAGGTTTCCAACCATGTGAAAGAATCTTTGTTGAATCTAGTAATTTTCTTGGATTACCATCAGGCTTCAATTCATCAAAATTTAATTCACCATCAAAACCAACAACATTTTTAATTATTAAAGCAAGCTCATAAATTGATATTTCTTCTGAACTTCCTACATTTAAAATAGGTTCGTCTATATTTTTCTCAATTATTAATTTAATTGCTTCAGATAAATCATCCACATAAAGAAATTCTCTAAGGGGTTTACCAGTTCCCCATATACTAAATTCTTTTTTATTTTCTATTTTTGCATTATGCATTCTAAAAATTAAACCAGGAATTACATGGCTATCATTATTAGAGAAGTTATCATTTGGTCCATATAAGTTTGTCGGCATTAAATTAATTACTTTGTGACCGTACTGTTTTGTCATTGCATCACCAATTTCAATAGCACTCAGTTTTGCCATCGCATACGGTGAATTAGTTGGCTCTAGCTTTCCAGTCATTATAAATTCTTCTTTAAGCGGGTTCTCTGCGTCTAGTGGATAAATACAACTACTACCAAGATTTATAATGTTAATATTTGTATTGCTTATACAGCTTTCAAGAATATTCATATTAATTTTTAAATTTTCTAAAATAAACTCAAGCCTTTTATTATTATTGGCATATATCCCACCAACTTTTGCTGCAGCATTAATAATGTAACTAGGGTTAGTTTGCTCAACAAGCTTTTTTGTTGATTCTAAGTCAAAAAGATTATTCGTACTTCTATTAGATAATACAATTTGATATTTTGTATCCTTAGAGAATATTTTTGCAACAGAGCTTCCTACCATTCCCTTAGAACCAAAAATAAGAACTTTCAATTAGACCTCAATTAAAAAGATAATTTCACCTATATATATTAGTATTTATTTTGAGATGGTTACACTAAATCCCCAAATAATAAAAGTACCTGCTTTTATGACAAAATTTATTAATGTAGATGAAATGTCTTTATATTCTAAATTTTTATTAATTTCTAAGGGCAAAATAACATCTTTTATTCTTAATAATTTTAAGGAAAAAAACATATGTTTATATCTAAATTTATTTTTTAAAATAAACGGAAAAATTATTTTTGAAAATGGAAAATATGTAAAAATCTCAAAAGATAATAATACAAGAATCTCATATCCAAATTTGAGAATAACCAGAATACTTTTGAATGAAAATGAATTTTTAAACCACCTCTTTGAATCATATTTATTAGACAAAGTAAATTTTCAGAATGGAGATAAAGTTCTAGATTGTGGAGCAAATGTTGGTGAACTGCTACTTTCTTTTAAAAGAAAAAATATTGAAATTGATTATATTGGATTTGAACCAGATCCAGATACTTTTAAAAGTTTAAGTGAAAATATTAATGATAAAAAATCTTTATATAATATTGCTTTATCAAGTAATGATAAAAAAGTTAATTTCTATGTTGATACTGTAGGTGGAAATTCATCAATGATAAAATCTAAAGAAACTAAAAAGACTATTGAAGTCGAGTCTCAAAAATTAAATTATTTTTTAGAAGACAGTCAAGTTAAATTACTTAAAATCGATGCTGAAGGTAATGAATTAGATGTATTACTAGGTGCTGAAGAAAATATTAATAATATAGACTACATTTCAGTAGATTGTGGAGCAGAAAAAGGTATGTCAAGCGAAACTACTTTTATAGAGGTTAATGAATATTTAATTAGTAGGCAGTTTAAGTTAATTGGAATAAATGATAATAGATTAGTTTGTTTATATAAAAATGAAAATGCTTGATCAAAACAATCTTTCTGAAAATATTCAAAAATTTATTATAAAACTAAATAATAAAGAAAATAATTTTCTTCCCGTTCAAACTGGGTCAACAGACGCTGGAAAAAATCTAAATATGGGATTTACTTGTTATGCGCTAAAAATTCTTTATACAATAGATTCAAATTATCTCGACGACAAAGAGTGGATGTCAAAAATATATAATTCTTTAGAAAGTTATAAAAAAGATTATAAAGATTTACCCGATCACTCATATGTTGATCCAGCTTATTACACAATATATAAGTTAAGTTTTTTTAAATTATGGATTAAAAATATAATAAAATTTTTTATGATGAGAATTAAACTGCATGAAGTTAATCCACATTTTAAATTTAAAGAATTTATTAGAGCTGAAACTAAGCAAACAATTGCAACAATGACCCAAGTATTCCCTGGGTACGTATCTGACTTTAAAGATTTTCCGCATGAAATTAAAGATTTGGATAAATTTTTTAACAAACTTAACTGGAATTCACCATGGAACGCAGGAGCACAAGTTGCAGGTATATGCGTTTTTTTAAGTTCCCTTAAAAACAATAGTAAACAAATTTCATATATTGATAAATATTTACAATCCAATTTATTAAATGATGGTTCATATGGAACACAAGAAGTTACAAACTTTTCAGAAAAAGTTAACGGTGCAATGAAAGTTATAACTGGCCTAGATTGGCTTAATATTCCCGTACATAAACCTAATGAACTCATTGATTTATGCTTGAATCACAAACCAGAAAGCGAAGGCTGTGACTTAGTTGATATTGTATATGTTTTATATAAATGTAATTTGCAAACTAACTATAAAGAAGAGGAAATCAAAAAATATTTTAGTAATTTATTAAATGATATAGAAGAGCATTATTTTGAAGATTTAGGAGGATTTTCTTATTATTTAAATAAAAGCCAAACACATTATTATGGCATAAAGATAACTAATGGCATTAAAGAACCAGACATACATGGAACTACTTTATTAGTTTGGAGCTTATCAATGATTTTCGAAGTATTAGGAGACCCCTATCCAAAATGGAATATTATTAAGCCTTAAATCTTTTTTTCTTTTGAACAGTAATCAAAAGAAAAAATAATCCCAGAATTATTAAGTTAAGCTTGGGTAAAGTTGAAAAGTCTAATAGACCACGACTGGATTCTCCTGTTAAACAGCTGAAATCATTAACTTCTTTTTTATCGATTTTTAGAAGCATTTTTTGGATAATAAATCTTGAGGTCTCTAAGTCATAGGAATTATTAATAAGTATCGTATAGTCGTTTCTATTTTTTTGAAAATTACAAAATTCGATAGTCTTGGTTGAACAATCTCCATCAGATTTTATATCAAATATAATAAGCTTATTTGATTCACATAAAACACTGTGTATATTTCTATCTTCTAACTCAGACAAGTAATCAATTGTATCAATCTTAGGAAAACCAACAATAAAAACAGAAACAAGCAAGTAAACAATTATTAAAAATAAATTTAAAATCTTTTTTTTGCTTTCAGTATTTACTAGAAGGAATATAAAAGACAAGATTATAAAAGGAGAGTAATAAAACGTTTTAAACGTATCCCCAACACTTGGGTCAAAATTATTAGTTGGAAAGCCAAGAGCATTAAATAATAAAACTAACATTCCTATAAAAGGAGAAATTATATAAAGTCTGTATTTTTTATATTTAAAAAAATTAAATAAAATTAATAAGTAAAAAATTATTGTTAACAAAATACCGATTGCTGTTCTAATAAATATTAAAGACTCGCTAAAAGATCCGTTATATTTAATAATTCGATTATAAAAGTCAATTTCAAGAAGGTCTATTGATCTATCTTCAACTATAAATTCTTTTCTGTGATTATTAAACATGCTTACATCCTTATCCCAATAAAAATTGAACTGATCTGAAAAAGTATCAAGCAAAGTTACTCCAAGTAAAGAACCTTCATCAAAATCTATAAAGTTAATCGACTGTTTTTTGCTTTCTGAATTTTTATAAATTATGTCTATATCCGCAGAGTTATTGTAATTTTCAGTGATTTGAAAATCTAAAATACTAAATTTATTTACTTGTTGATTTTCGTAACTAACTAACCCGACTAATAAAACTAGACTAAAAGATAATAAAATTATATTTTTTATCTTGATTTTTCTAAATATATTAATAGCTAGAAAAAAACTAAATAATAAGAACATTCCAAACCAGCTACCTTTTGAAGTAAGTATCAAAGCCGCTGGCAAGAGGGAAGTAAACAAATAGTTAATCTTATAGGTTTTAAGATATAAGTGCAATAGATATAAAAACCATGGCAAAAGTGCAAAAACTAAAATTTCAGGTTTCATTGTTATTCTTAATGCAATTAATGGAGGGAAAAAATTTAAAAGGTGAAATATTAAAACTATTTTATTTTTTTTCACACCCAATTCTTTTAAAAATAAATAAAAGCCTAGAAGGCCAATTAAAATTATTAATAGGTTTGTGAGTTGAATTGCAAAGCTGAGCTCATTTTGAAGCAAAACAGGGCTTATATAATTTGATCTAAAGTTTAACACTAATGATACAAGAGCAAAATAAAGTGGCCCCTGTTCAGAACCAGTACTTTGAGTTAAGCCATAAAAATATTCCAGATAACTAATATATTTTTGGTAATCAGCTCCATAGGTAGAGTAAAAAAACAAATTAGTTATAGAAAAGGTGTAAAAGACTAAAACCAAAAAAAACAAAGTATTTATCTTAAATAAAAATTCTTGGTTTTTTATATTACTTAGAAACATTAAATTTATAAAAAGAGATTAAAAAATAAGAAAGTAGTTTCCAACCATCTCTAAATCTCGATATTTGAGTAGAGCCATATTTTCTTGATCTGTAATGAACAGGGTATTCTAATATTTTTTGCCCCGAGTAAGCAGCAGAGAAGATTAGGTCAAAATCACCGAATGGATCTTTAACAAAGTTCGATTTTTGCCATTTTTTAAGCAGTCCTAAGTCATCCTTTTTAAAGATTTTTGTTCCACACAAAGAATCAGTTAATTTTTGTTTAATTACTAATGAAATAATGAATTGAAAAAAAATGTTACCTACGGTGTTTAGTATTCGCATAGACTTTTTTTCCTTTCCATAAATAAGCCTTGTTCCATTTACAAAATCAGCATATCCATTTTCAATAATTTCAAAAAAATCAGGTAATGATTCAGGGTCTACACTTATATCAGCATCTAGTATTGCTATAAGTTCTCCGTTGCAATGATCAATTACTTCAAAAACTGCCCCAGCTTTACCCTTGGTTCTTTGTTCATAAACTGAAATATTTTTTTCAGGAAATTGTTCAGCTAACTGGAAAGCTTTTTTTAATGTATTATCTTTTGACTTTCCACAAACAATTATGATTTCAGATTTACTACTGAATTTGGGTATTCTTACAATTAATTCTTCGAGGTTGCCCTCTTCATTTTTTGCTGGAACAATAATACTTTTTGTTTTTTCTTTTTTAATATTATTTTCAAGTCTAAATAATGAGTAAGTTTTTATACCTATATTTAAAAATGAAAATATAAATTCTAAAGCTTTATTCATAATAGTGCCAAGTCCAAAGATTGAAAATGGAATGATTTGCCTTGTATTTTTCTGAACAAGTTCAAAACCAGTTGATTTAGCAATGTTATTAATTTTTTCTGGATGAATATAATTCCTTTTTTCAGTAGATTTTTTCAATTTAAGTGTTTCGAAAAATTTTAATAAACTATTCCACTTGGGATTTATTGAGGTAATTAATAATTTGCCATTTAAATCTAAAGACTTTGATAGATTTTGGAGAAATAAATATATGTCATCAGATAGTTCAAACAAGTCAGTGACTATTATTAATTTATACTTTTTTTCATTTCTAAGGGTTTTAATATCTTTTTTATCAGCTGTATTAATTTTTAAAATATCACATTGATTATCAATTTTTGGAACATCTGAATTTTCGTTTATTATATGAAGAATCAAGTCTGAATCATCGAAATATCTATTAATTTCATTTAAATGATTTTTATAAAATGTTTTTGAATTTAATTTCATTTTCTACAAATTCATTGTATATTTTAAAAATATTTAAAAATTAAGAAAATTTAGTAATTAGCATTAAAAGGCATGTTAAATTACCTTTTCTGTCTGGACCAAAACTATAATAAACAACTTTTAATATCTCTAAACTCAATTAATACTCACTCTGAAACTAAATTTAATGTTTTCATAATCCACAACGAACCAAGCTCTTTGTTTGATTTAATTAATGAACATAATATAACTTTTGATAAGGTAAATAATCTTCAAGTTTTTAAATACAGCCAAAATGGTTACGTTTTCCCCAACTTGGAAAACAATCACATATCAGAAGCAACATATTATAGGTTTTTTATTGATGACTATATTAAAGAAGACTTAGATTGTTTAATTTATTTAGATTGTGATATTTTATGCTTAAATAACCCTGAACACATTTTGAAAGAAACTATTACAAAACTCGAAAATTCAAATTTTGCAATTGCAGCTTCAACAGAATATGTTCACACCCCAGAAACTTCTGAATTATTTAATAGACTGAACTTAAGTAGTAACAACTATTTTAATGCTGGTGTAATCGTAATAAACTATAGACTCTGGAAAAGCCAAGATTTAAGACAAAAATTATTAAATGCGATGGATGAAATTTATGAGAAAGTAAATTTTTGGGATCAAGATATATTAAATTATGTGATAAACGGAAACTATCTTTCCATTTCTAATAATTTAAATTTTTCTGCTCCTGTAAGTAAAGAAAATAATAGCATTGATTTTAGGTCAGTAATTTTTTTACACTTTGCCGGTAGTAATAAGCCATGGAGTATTGAAGGAACACTGCAAAGTATTTCTAGCGAATTTCATAAAAATTATTCAAATTTATTTTCAAACCCTTACTTTTTAGTTATTAACTACAGAAAAAAAGCACTTTTTGAATTAGTAAAGAATTTGATAAATTTAAAAATATTAAAACTAGAAAGCCCTTTGAAATTTATAATAGAACTGTTCAAAGCTCTAAAAAATGAAAAAAATTTTTAAAATTTACATAGTTCACTATAAAAAATTAGTTGAGAGAAAGAAGATTATTGAAAATTCATTAAACTTGTCAGGCATTGAGTATTATTTCGAAACAAATTATGATAGAGAAAACTTAAAAAAAGAAGACAAGAAAAAATTCTTTGGTGATCTAAAAGATTCATATAAAGCAAACTTTTTATCTCATATAAAATGCTACGAGCACCTCTGTAATTCAAAAGATGAGTTTGCATTGATTCTTGAAGATGATTCAGTTCCAGAAAAGATATTTTATAAAAACATTCAAAAATATTTAAAGCAATTGCCAAAAGACTACGGATTATTTTTTGTAAGTAATGGAAAAAACAAATTTCACATACCTTTGTATTTAAGAAAGCCATTTAAAAAAGTATATAAGAAGAATAATCAACCAGTTTCATGGGGAGGAGCTGGTGCTTCAAGGAATGCAGATGCTTATTTTATTTCTAAAAATTTTGCACAAATATTATATGATGAATTTAATAATGAAAATTTTACAACAGATACTTCTATTGATTGGTGGATGAATGACATGATAAGAAAGCATGATATATCTGTTTACTGGGCTGAGCCTATTCTTATTGAAACAAATAAATATGAAAGCTCTTTTAAGTGAAAAATAAAAACATTGATTACGTTTTCGTTTATTTTAATGCAAGAAAAAAAAGAATAAATGAAGGTAAAGATTCTCCCGAGGAGTTTTTTTACGGCTACCAATATATTAAAAATAAGGGCTATGAAGTTGCAATTGTTGAATTTGGGGGAAAAGTCAATCCAGTTATTAATCTTTTACTAAATAACTTTCAAAAAATTTTTATAAAAATATTTAAATTTCAGTATGACTTCTCAGGAATTTTATATAAAGAAAGTTTAAAGACTATAAAATTATCCAAAAGCTTAATTTTGACAAATACAAGAATCGGACACTCACTCATTCCTTATATAATTTATAACAAATTGTTTAAAAAAGATACAGAATTTTCAGTATTTGCAATGGGAATGTTTAACTCAAGTTCAAATAATAAAATCATTTTAAGAATGCATAAATACCTCCACTCGATGCTGCTTTATTTTATTGATAACTTAATTTTTATTGGACAAAAAGAATACAAACATGCATTAGAAATTTTTAAAAATCAAGAAAACAAAATTAAATTTTTACCTTTTGGTATTGATAATAATTTTTGGAATACCAAAGATGAAAAAAAAGACGGACCCATATTATTTATTGGAAATGATTCAAATAGAGATTTCGATTTCTTGGAAAAATTAGTTACCCAACTATCCAACAAAAAATTTATTGTTGTTTCAGAACATACTGATGGCAGATTTAAAAATTTAGAAAATGTTGAAATATTAAAAGGATCGTGGAATAAAAATATTTTAGATGATGAATCAATTAAGAATTTGTATTCTCAATCAAAATTAACAATAATTCCATTGAAAAACTCATTACAGCCTTCGGGACAAAGTGTTGCATTACAGTCAATGTCAATGAATACTCCTGTAATAATTACTCAAACAGATGGATTTTGGGATGTAGAAAACTTTAAGCATAAAGAAAATATTTATTTTATAGAGACAAATAAGGTTAGTGATTGGGAAATAGCAATAGAAGAATTAGAAAACGATGAAAAAATTTATCAGAAAATACAAATAAATGCTAAATCGTTAATAGATCAAAAATTTAATACTTTAGAATTTGGAAAAAATCTTTTGTATATTGTTGGGAAATAAATTGAAGATATCTATAACAACAACAATGACTGAACCAGAATCTCGAAAAGATCCTTGGAGAGAAGCTTTACAGTGCTATGAAGATATTGCAGATGAAGTAATTATCACTGGCCAGAATTGGCAATATGACTTTATATGGAATGAAATAGGTGAGTTTTTTCAAGAAGGTTTTGATAAGGCAAGCGGTGACTGGGTTATTAGGATGGACTTAGACTATTTTTTTCATGAAAACGATATTTTAAAAATTAGAAAATTTCTTGAATTAAATTCTAATGAACCAGTTATTGCATTTCCACAGTATCAGATATTTACACCTGATAGGTATCAGGTAAAAACAAAACTTTGTATTGCTCTAAATAAAAAAGTATTTCCACAAATAAAATTAAATGGAGGTGGCGATTTGTGTCAACCAACATTAAATGACAAACAACTCATTCATTTAGACGCACCTTTTTTAAACACTCCAGTTTTTCAATATGACTCAATTTTTAGGACAAAAGAGATTATTGCAGATGACAGAGCAAGGTTTGCAAGAGCATGGAAAGCATATTTTGGAAATTATGGTGACAGGGGAGGTGGGACTCAAGAACAGGCCTTCGAAGCATGGTTTAAAATGATACAAAACAGATTTAAGTACCATGTACTAAAGTTGGATATTGAAAATCACCCTAAATATATTCAAGATAGACTTAAAAATATTCAACCAGATGAATTTGGATATGACTTATTTGGTTTAAAAAATAATTCAAATAGAAATATTTATCATTATTTGAAAGCTTACAAACAAAAATACTTCTAAGTATCTAACATCCATTTGTTTTTTAGTTCAATGTAATTAGAAGCACTGTTCATTCTTTGGGTTTTATCAAAACTATCGTTTTTTGAATAAATATTTTCTGAAATTGTAGATTCAAACTTGTTTACTTTATTTCCATAAGACAGCTGGCCAATGGGAAAAGGATAAACTGAATAGTTTTTTACTAAATTAGTTTCGCAAAGAACTCTATGTATGAAGTTGTCACTAGTCGTAGAAATAAATGAAAAGTTATCTAGAAAATGTCTTGCAAATAACTTATTAATTAAAAAACAAGGATTAGCCATGTTTTCAACATTTCCCCTGATAAATGTGCTTTTATTTAACGCTAACATTTTTAAATAGTATCTTTTATTTACTTTTGTATGAGATCCCATTCTTAGCAAGAGTGGGTTTTGGATGTCTAACAAATTATTTTTATTACAGAATTTATCAACATGCTTCATTGATTTATATACAAAACTTTTAAATATAAAATCATCTTCAAAAACAAGAACATTGTTTAAGTTTTTATTTATAGTAATTTCCATAATTTTCTTCATCGATAAAAAGTTTGCTACTTGTTTTGGAGTAATAAAATTATTTTCGTGAGCACAATTTTCCAATCCACACCTAAAACATGGCGGAAAAGCCAATACCTCATCATTTATAAATTTTTGTTTTACAATTTCGTCTTTGTATGAAACAGCATTAATTATTTCAAAATTAGTAATTCTATATTTTTCAAATTGATTTATAACATGCTGTTTTCTTTTTAAATCGCTTTTAAGATTTATTACATAAGATTTATCTATCTTATTGAAAAATTCAATCATCTTTTATTATTCTAATCCACTAAATAAGGAAATATTAAGTATGAATTATGTAACTATACTTAAATTAAACTAAAGCAGTGAAAGCAGTTACTATGAGTTATTTTTGGGAGAACGAGATACCTGAAGGTTACTATGATAAAGCAATATCTTTTGATCAAAAATCAATATACAGCACACAATCTAATTGGCACAAAACTACTTTCGAATCAGTTAGTAGCAAAACAGAAAACAGTGAAACACTTCTTGATTTTGCATGTGGTTCAGGAACGTTTCTGGGACATTATATAAAAAAAGAAACTTCAGTTGGGGTGGATATATCAAAATCTCAAATTTTATATGCAAAAGAAAAGTATAAGAATAGTGGTAGTTTTTTCGCCTTAGACGAATTTAAATTTGAAGATTATGAAAATCATTTCGATACGATTACTTGTCTAGGGCTTTTTGAATTCATCTCCATAGAAGAAGCGGATTATTTTTTAGAGAAATTTAAATATTGTTTAAAAGATAATGGAAAAATAATTATTTCGACTCCTAACTTTAAATTAATTATGAGAACCATTGAAATATTATTAAGTCGTTTTGGAAATATTGATTACTCAGAACAATATAAAACTAAATATAACAAAAAGACACTCACCAAAATTTTGAAAAGTCATAAATTTAAAAAACTTAAAATCAAAAAAATTATTTCTTTATTTATATTTTTATCATATATAAATGGCAAGTTAGCACTAAAACTTAATAAAAAGTTTAGCGACATATTTAAAGAGAACTCTGGTTTACTTTTGGTAGCTGAGGTTCAAAAATGAGTAATGAAATATCAATTATTTTACCTACTTTAAATGAAGGGAAAAATCTTGAGAAATTAATACCTGAAATATTTGAAATGTTTATTAACAAAAATATTGAAAGTAATGAAATTTTAGTAATGGATGATGGCTCTACAGATGGTACAGAGGAAATATGCCGGTCATTAAATTATCAATATGGGAATATACGTTTTATTAGAAGGAAAAACGAACCATCTCTACCATTAGCAATTTATGAAGGTATAGAATCAGCAAAATTTCAAAATGTTGCCTGGATGGATGCAGATGGATCGATGCCAGCAGATACATTAGGAATTTTAGCAGAAGATTTCTTTAAAAATGTAGACAACATTGTGATTGGCTCCCGTTTTGTAAAAGGAGGAGGGTATAAAGGAGTAAATAATTTAAATTCTTCATTGTTTGAAGCTGTAAAAAATGTTAAAAATTCTAATGATTCAGTTTTTGGAATGATATTTTCAATATATTTTAATAAATTTTTAGTATTTTTGTTTAATTCTAAAGTAAAAGATTTGACTAGCGGATTCATTGTAGGTAAAAAAACATTATTTCAAAAAAAGTATTTGAAAGATCAAATTATGGAGATTATTTTGTATATCTTGTTGCTGATTTAATGAAGAGCAACGTCAACATCAATGAAATTGGATATATTTGTGAAACTAGAATGTATGGTGAATCTAAAACCGCTTCTAGTATTTTTCAATTATTTAGAAGAGGACTGCCTTACATAAAAGCTGCTTATAATTGCAGGAGGGAATTTTAATATGAATATTTATGATAATGAACAAAACCTACTTGCTGTATTAATTGACACAAAAAAAAATAATGACAAAAAAAACTTTTATACTAGTAATGACCTTGATATTCAGGTTGCTTCGTTTAATTTAAGCTCTCAAGATGTGATTGAAAGGCATTTTCATTATTCTCAAAACAGAAATATAAAAACAACATCTGAAGTCATTTATTTACAAAGCGGGAAAATTGAGGTTGAAATTTATGATGTAAATAAAGAGTTTGTTCAAAACGTAATTGTTAGAGAAGAAATGTTAATAATACTACTCCAAGGCGCTCATGCAATAAACATTCTTGAAGATTCAAAATTTATCGAAGTAAAGCAAGGGCCTTATGATCCTGAAAATGATAAAGAACGTTTTTGATGATTAGAGTTTTTGAACCTTGGATTTCATTCCTCAATATTGTAGAAGTAAATAAAGCATTATTTCAAAAACAAATATCTGGAAGTAGTAATTATGTAAGTAAATTTGAAGAAAAATTTTCAAATAAAATAGGCATGTCCTACGGA
>MDSV01200566.1_pt1 | contig 27037 bp, 24 predicted proteins | sample 810851 | NCBI WGS metagenome assembly MDSV01 (sample SAMN05326640, study PRJNA326480) | marine metagenome | isolation source: seawater | place: Atlantic Ocean: North East | collected 2012 | reverse complement strand
TATCAAACTTAATTCCTACACTACTGTCTGCGATGCTAAATTGCCCAGTGACACCTCGATCTACTTTAATCTTTAGCTTGTTTTTTAGATATTCAGCAAAATCATTATCAGATAGAACTCTCGTATCCTCATAAATTTCAGTTATTTGAGAATTTACCTTATTTTTATTACAAATACGCATTTTTTCTATGTGTATCCGTTTACATTTTGCTATTAGCTCACTAATAATTTTGTTGTTTTTATTTTCTATGACACTTTTATCTGACAGCTTGGCATCTATCTGTTTTTTACCAAGAGCTACATGTAATTCAATTTCTTTTCGCAAATCACACCGCTCCATCTCCATTTTTTTGGTTTTGGTAACTGTCTGTTCATATTCATTTGCTATTGATCGGATACGCAATCGAATATCTGCATAGTTTTTGTTAATTGCTATTTCCACTAGTTTATTTAATTTATCATCCTGCTCACGCATTCGCTCCTCTCTATCACTTACTAAGTCTATTTCCCTTTCTATACGGGCAAGCGCATCGGTTAAAATTTGATCAATATTGAGATTAAAATCTTTCCGCAGGTCTCTATCAAAACTAATTTGTGGTAAGCTGATATCAACCCCGTCAAGACATTTAATTAGTGTGATATTATATGAGTGAAGTTTATTTACTCTATTACTAATCTCATCAGCAATTGCATAAGAGCGAACCACATCAGCCATATTAAGCTCATAAAGGCTATCATTTGATTTTTTTCCGAACTGATGGCTTACTTTTGTGTTGCTACCGAATTTACTCTCATTATTATCAATTAAGTTTATCACATTCGTTATCATCTCTACACAGGTATTCGTGTCTGGACCTATATTACCCATTATATCGATCATCTCAGATAGAACATCTTTTACTTCTCTAACTTGCTCCCATGAGAATTCATATTTGGGGTTATATGATAATGATTGCTCAATAAGATCATATAGGGCTCGTATTGAACCAAATACTGAATAGTTAGGCTGCGATTTACAGCTAAAACCGTAAGTCTCAGTCACAGTAACCGATGATGCGAACAATCTATACTGATTTGATAATCCCTCAAGCATTTCTTTATCTTGTAGCATCGTATTTGCTTCAATCAGCAAAGGAGGCCTATCATCAGCTGCTAGTATTTTTGATGTGTCTGAATACAATGTCTCAGTGTCTGTTAGATCCGATGATGCAGTAGTTGATCGACTGATTGTATTACTAGCAATATCACTACTGGGTAGCGGAATAAATACATTTTGAAGCATATCTTCTTGCGTTCTTGCTGAGGGTGACCTACTTTGTGTTAAGAACTCACTTACTTTTTGCTGAGTGTTTAAAGGAATCGGTGACTCCAAGCTTCGAGTAAGCGTTGATGAAGGAGTGGATCGCGGCGAAACTATATCAGAAGGACTAGAGAAATTTTGCCCATAATCAGCAGAAAATGATGCTAATTTTCCTGCTCTAGGTGAGTGCCTATTTCTCCTTATTTCTGGCTCTGTTGAAAGACGTGGAAGATCTGTATTTTTCATAGTGTTTTTTTTGGCCTAATAATACCAGATTTATTATATTATTTCAATACTTAAGGTTATATTATGGAAATATTATCACATATTACAGATGCAATTAACTTCTTATAATACCCTAAAATGTTTCTTGTTATCTAGCACGCATCTGTAAAACCAAACTCTGGGATACAGTCCATAATTTCGCTAGTCACTAAGTACATCCTGCCCATTTCAGCCTCTTCAAACACGTCTGCTGAGTTACCACTAATTTCGAACTCAAAGTATATCTGCTCATTTTTCATAACCGCTTTTTTAATGACTATATCACCCTCTATGCCATTTATTGTTAACGATGCATTTTGTGGGCTGGCACCTAAAGCCCTTTTCCATCCGCTGATTAGTTCTTTCAGTGATATCGCCTTTATTGTATATTTGGGATATGACTCAGATGTTGTAATCTCCGCCCCCATTGGTATTACCAAAAACTTCTTCTCACCCTCTTTTTCAATAGATGCTTTATCTGACCTGATCGAAATTAGATACGATACTTTGCTTTTTTCATAATATAGGTGACCATCGGCATATGCGTTGATAGTTAAAATACAAAGAAAAATTGTTATTAAGATGCGGTTTAACATATGAGCCCCCTGTTGATCTTCTTATTTTAAATATAACAATTCGTCTGATACAACTTACTTTTTTATTGATAGAGGCTTATTTTTGACTTGTGGGACCATTATTCATTAATTTCCTTAAGTTTGCGTATTTTTATCAGATTCGATTCTCCACCTTGGAGTAATCGACTGAAATGCCCCCAAATTGGTTTTGATCATTCGCATTGGCCTGATAGCGCCTTTGCCATATTTTTTTTCAATTTCATCCTGAACTGCCAATAAGTTATGGTTGTGCTTTAGCTGGATAAAAGATTGCTGGTTAGCAGGTATAAGCTCCCATGCCCCAATATGAACATGGCGAATTGCCAGACCATATGGCCATCTAAATTGTGACCTTAGCATTGCAAATAATCGATACTCATCTTGAATGCCGTCTTTGATTTGTATTTTTCTTTCAAAATAATGTCGCTGAGCGGTTTTAACACGAATAAATATACAAGTTGCTCGGCACTGCATCATTCGAAGTCGTTGCCCTATTTTTGCGCATAATACCTGAAATACTGACCACACCTGCTCGATATCATAAGTTGACGGGGGTAATACCTTACTATGGCTAAGACTAACAGGCTCAGGTTGTTTTACAACGATCGGCTCAAATTCGATCCCTTGACAACATAGCCATATCCATTTGCCGACCACTCCTAGCTTCCTTGTTAAAACACTAATAGGAAGTGCTTGTACCTGATAGCAATAAATCAGTCCGTCTTTTGCCAAAGTCTTGGCTGTTTGTACACCCACACCACATAACTCACTGAGCTTAATTGGAGCCAACCATTTTTTTACATGCTGCGGCGGTATCACAGTAATCCCATTGGGCTTTCTAAATCCTGCTGCATATTTTGCTATTTTTTTTGTACTACTGATTCCAATCGAATATGGCAGTGGATATAATTCAGACATACAAGACTGTATTGCCCCGATCATGTCCTTATAATTTGCATACAAATGTCGACAGTAGGAAAAATCAAGATACGCTTCATCAATAGATGCCACCTCTAAATCGGGCGTTACATGCTCCATTAATCGAAGCCATATGGCAGTGGCTATTTCTTGATAACGCCTCGCGCGCGATGCAAGTGTAATACTGCCAGGACATCGCTGTTTTGCCTCAATAACAGACATGCCTGTTTTAATCCCATATCTCCTTGCCTCATATGAGCATGTAATCACTGTGGTTCCAAATTGTCCGTTTGTAATTAATAGTGCCTTATTTCTTAGTTTTGGATTATCATATTGCTCAACAGATGCAAAAAATGCATTCATATCTATATGGGCAATAATGCGCTTCTGATTATTTTGACATTCGTAATAAACCAATAAAAATCCCCTGTATTTCTACTCTTGCATTTGGATACCGTTGTGTTTTATATGTTGAGTTAGCAGGCACCAGTGAAATTGTTTGATCTTCATGCCACTGAATACGCTTTAATGTCGCAGATTCACTATCAACCAGAGCCACTACTATTTGTCCGTTTACAGCATTTTTAGTATGACGACAGATTACAATATCCCCATCATGAATGCCCTCATCAATCATTGAGTCGCCTTTTACTCTTAGCGCATACCGACCCTGTCCAACAAAAATTTCCTGCATATCTAAAAATTGATTATCAGTCACTGCCTCAATCGGTTGACCAGCTGCAATTGCGCCCAGAATGGGAATACTGGTTGCCAGTGGATGTTGTTTAAGCTCGATGTTACGCCATTTACCTTTTACCAGAGTAATATAGCCTTTGTCTGACAGTGCTTTAATATAACGGTGTACAACACCTCGAGACTGAATTTTTAAATGCTCTGCAATTTCTGCGGCAGTTGGTGAATGTTTATTGGTATCAATATAGTATTGAATAAATTCATATGTTGCTTTTTCTCGTAGCGTCAACATAAAACGTTCTCCTTTTGATCTCACTCTTTTATTATAGAGTACAAAATGAGAACAAGTAAAGTGAAAATTATATTTTTGACTGTAGCGATTGATATAAAGTATCAAATGTATGATCATTGACCATCGCATGTATGGTCTGAGTGATAATCTTAAACTGACTAAATTGTGTTTGGTTAAGCCATGATTTTGCAATTGCAGAAGCGAGCTGATAACCCTCTACTGTCGTAGTTGGGAAAAATAGCTTTTTTATTTGTCCAGCGGTGTAAGAGGATCCTCCCCACTGGTGACCAAACTGGCCATTTCTACCTTTACGACAAGTCACCCAAATATCCCCCAGCCCCGATTCACCAAATGCAGTCAGGGCACTGCCTCCTATACACTCAAGTATTTGGGATAATTCTTTATGAATGGCTGTAAATAACGCAGCATTAAAATTCTCCTGGGTATTAAACGTATGCGCGGAAGTTGCCATAATAAGAATTGAATAAATATTTTTCAAAGCAGCAGCCCACTGGGATCCGTCGATATCTGTTGATGTATTAATTTTATAATGACCAGAGGAGATTAATGAAGCAAGTGACATTGTATTTTCATAGTGAGATCCAGACAGTACAACACTGGTTGGCTCTCCTTGCAGCATTTCATTAGCGATACATGGTCCACTGATTGCAAAATAAGACTGACAGTTAATATGTTGCTGCATATACTGCGAGACAGTGAACAAATTGTTATCTGTTGGAATTAAACCCTTTGTTAGAATCAGGCAATATAATGGCTTAGTATCAAAATCCTGCTTAATCATCTGAATGGCCCAATTAACACCACTACGACTAGTTGCGACCACCAGTACTGGTAAATTTTCCACGTTAGGATCAATGGGTGAGAGTAATCGTGAGGGAATATTATCCTTGTTATCATATGGTGAAGGATACACAACCACACTGTGACCATTCAGGTAAAGATGATGTGACATGGCCGCACCCATTGCACCATAACCAAAAATATAAAAAGCATACTTCACATCAATTCCTTCACTAAATGATTTCCAACAATGGCTCTTTCCTCCCAGCAATCAACCGCTCCACATCGAACACAAACCGGCTGATACATCTCAACCGTTGCGCCACAACAAGAACAAACCAGGGGATCCTCAGCAGCAAGTAATCCAGATAAAATACCCGCACATTTAATCAGCTCATTGACTGAATCAGCAACAAGCCATGGAATATCTGTGCCTTTTAAATGGCCATACAATAAAGCAGGTTCACTATTAATATATGAAAGTAGCTGCTTGATGCGATAAACCGAGGGTTTTTCACACAAATGCGCAACCAGATCATCAGAAACTTCATTGGTAGCAGAAACCTGAATGGGCCAATGCTGAATACTGGCCTTGAGATTATGGCTTTTAAAACGTGGATGCATCGGATGAAAATTAAAAATACTATCAAGCAATGAGCCAACTTCACCATCACGATTTAAACACGCATGGAAATACATTAGTTGTAACTTTCTATCAGTTAAAGAATGCTTTGCAACATGATAAACCTCATCCCAGTTATTTTGCCGAACAAGCAAACAACAAAGACGAAAACGAGCTTTAGAGTCTTTACTTCGTACCAGTGCCCTACGAAAATAGAGTTTCGCCTCATCATACAAATGAGACTTTTCATAGATCACACCAAGATAATAAAAAACGTCCTCTCTTGCTTCTGGATACTGAGATATAATCTGCTTTAGATGCTCATTTGCTTTAAAGTACATCCCCTTCTTAAGATAATACTCGACCATCGCCGTGGTTTGCTCTGGTGTTTCGGTACGGGATGCTGCACGATACATGCGGTTAAGTTTATATTGAATGCGCCTAATACTAAGCTGAGGGAAAACATGAGCGTATTTTCTATATGCATAGATAAAATAAATGCCAAATAGCGCAAAAAGCACCCAGATCATCGCTATAGTTCCCCTTCAGCAAGGGAGAGTAATAAATTACTCTTCCTCAGTCCGTTTGATTTGATCCTTCATCAAATCACCCAATGTAGCAGGCGCTATATCATCTTTAAATCCTTGATCACCACTTTTGGATGACATCGATTTAGCACGAGATGTTGGGGTTGTTGATAATGGGACATAATGATTCTTTCTCTCACTATTACTGACAAAGAGATTGAACTTCTGACCCTCTTCGATATTTTCCTCTTTCAGATCAGTGCGTTTAAGTGAACCATAAAGACCTTGTGGCAATGCAAATATTACTCTCTTGCTATCAAAGCTATCAATTTGTGCTTCGATTTCACTACCAAATGGGTGCTGTGAGATAAACTCCTCATAAGGATCATTCTCAAGTTGTCTTATACTTAATGAAATCCTCTCACGCTCTGAATCAATCGCAATAATAGCCGCTTTAACATTAGCACCTTTCTTGAAGTCACGAATGGCTTTTTCTCCAGGTAAAGTCCAGGAAATATCAGTAAGGTGAACCAGTCCATCAATGTTGCCCTCTAGCCCAATAAATAGACCGAAGTCAGTCAATGACTTAACACTGCCTTCGATAATCTGTCCAACCTCGTGATTTGATTCAAACTCTTTCCATGGGTTAGGCATACATTGTTTCACACCCAAAGAAATTCTTCTTCTTGAATCGTCAATATCAAGAACCATAACTTCAATTTCTTGGTCAATTTCTACAATCTTACTTGGGTGAATATTTTTATTAGTCCAGTCCATTTCAGACATATGAACTAATCCCTCAATGCCCTCTTTGATTTCAATAAAGCAGCCGTACTCTTCGATGTTTGTCACGCGGCCAAACAGTCGAGAGCCCACAGGGTGCGCTTGAATAATATCATACCATGGATCACCGCTAAGCTGCTTCAGGCCCAGTGATACACGAGGCTTCTCTTTATCATAGCTAAGGACTTTAACTGTTATCTCATCGCCCACATTAAGTAAGTCACTTGGATGCTTAAGACGCTTCCATGACATGTCGGTGATATGAAGCAAACCATCAATTCCGCCCAAGTCGATAAAGGCGCCATAATGAGTAAGATTTTTAATAACTCCTCTAACTTCTGCACCTTCTTCCAGTGAATCAAGAACCTTTTGTCTCTCTTCACTGCCTTCACCTTCAATTACAGCTCGGCGTGAAACCACAACATTATTACGCTTGCGGTCCATCTTGACAACACGGAACTCCAATGCTTCGCCATTAATACCTTCCATCTCTTTAACTGGCTTGAGATCAACTTGAGAACCAGGTAAAAAGGCTCTTACTCCACTAAGGTCAACCGTAAAGCCACCCTTAACACGGTCTGTAATATGACCAATAACATTCTCTGCATTCTCATGCGCATGGTCTAGTGTTTCCCATACTTGCTCACGGACTGCCTTTTCTCTGGATACACATGTCTCGCCATATCCATTGTCAGCTGTTACTAACATCAGTTCAACGACTTCACCCTCGCTGACGCCCATCTCGCCGTCTTTTGTTTTAAATTCATCTAGCGGAACAATGCCTTCAGATTTTAGTCCCGCATCAATTAAAGCGATGCCTTGTTCAGGGTCTATTGCGATAACTTTTCCGGTGATTATTGAGTTTGCTTTATAGCTTTGTTTGTCGTTTGCTTCGCTCATTAAAGTAGCGAATGATATATCATTAGTTTGTGTCATAATGTCTGTCTGTTAGTTAATATTCGGCCCAGCCGTCCAGTTGCTAGATTATAAATGTAAAAGATGAAATTATCAACCGAAACAATATATTAGTTATCGAGGAGTGATTGTATGTAATCAAGCACTTGAGGGATATTTGCCCCAGAAGTATCAATAATATGAGATCGCGGATGAATAGATAACGGAGCAATTTGGCGATTCATATCCTGACTATCCCGTTGTTCCAGGCTTTCATTGATTATGCCCTGTGTTTGAAGTTGACGTCTCGCCTCTCGCTCTTTTAAGGTTGCAGTCAAGTAAATAGCAAGGTCACACTCAGGAAAAACAACACTGGCTATATCTCTGCCCTCACAAACGAGATTACCAGATTGGCCATAAGTCCGCTGAAATAATGTTAAGTCTTCTCTTATCTTTGCATCGACTGCTATTTTTTTAGATGCATGCATTCCAACTTTCTCATCCTGCAATTCTTTGGTAATGTCTTTATTATTGAGCACAACCCTCAAATCACCAGTACTTGGAAACTCAATATGATGGATTAATTCCATCGACTCATGGTAGGGCTTACTATTAAGATCTTGCAGCGCCACAAATCGGTAAAGAAATCCACTGGGCAAAAACCGAAAACCAAGGAGTTTAGCCAACAAAAAAGCGATGGTTGTCTTGCCTGCACCACCTACTCCATCAATCGCAACTATCTTATTAGTCATTGACATTCTCAAGGCAATCAAGTAAATACTCGTAATCTTCCTCGGATAAGCCTGGGAAATTAGAAATACGAAATCCCCCTTTTTGCTTATGACCCAAAATACCACTAATTTTTCTGCCATTAAAATATGCCAGCCATTTATCATGACGCTGACCAACATCAAATGTAATAGCAGTCATAGACCGAACTGATGGCTCAACCAGCAATGCATCACTGGCTGATAAACGATCATAAATATTTGCAGCGCGATAATTGGTTCTTTGTTTTAGCCAATCGGCCCCACCTCGAAACTCAAGCCAATCAATAAAAGTGTCTAATAATACCATTGCATGCATGGGCGGGGTAACATTACAAGAATCATTGGTGATGTAATTACCCAGCTGATCGCTATAGCGCCCTGTTTCTTTTTGTGAGATAAGCTCTTGATCAATGATCACAATACTAAATCCAGGGGATGAGAATATTTTCTGACCTGATGCATAGATAATGGCCGCTTTTTTAACCTCTTTGGTAAATAGCATACTGGTTGCATCCACAACCAGATGAGAATGAGACGGAGGCTCACTATAAACGCCATCTACCGTTTCATTAAGGCAAGCGTGTAAACAGGTTTTATCGTATGAATTAGATTTGAACTGGGAGTTACTACATGCCCAGCGGGACCAGTAGCCAGTTATATGATGAGTCATTTGGTATGAGAGCATATTCATAAATCCATCAATACGGCAGAAGCTCTCACGGGCAGAGCTGGCTAAAAAGCATACCTGCTGGCTATCCGATAAACCCAATGAATGGGCTACTTTATTTTTTAACTCAGAAATAAATTCACGCGAGCGCTTGCTATGATGCGATTGGGTAACCAAATCATAATGGCTTGATCCGATTGCAATTCGCTCAAGATAATCATTCCACAGATGTTTGCTTAATGGTGATGGCCCTGGTGATAAGTTAACTATCCGATTCTTCATCTTCGTTATCACCCATATCCGAGTCCTCTATACGCTGAAGATCAATCACTTTCTCACCCGCGCTTAAGTTAATCAGTTTAACACCTTGCGTAACCCTACCTGCTGTCCTGATTTCGCTGACTCTTGTTCGTACTAAAGTACCCATGTCTGTGATTAATACCAAGTCATCCTCACAGCTGACTGTTTCTGCCCTGATTAGCAAACCTGTTTTATCATTCAAGCTCATCGCCGTCACACCTTGACCTGAGCGTTTTGTTTTTCTGATATCAGATAGCTCTGTTCGCTTACCAAAACCATTTTCGGACACTGTAAGTATCGTAGCCTCACTGTTTGCAACCAATGCAGAGATGATTGATTGACCAGTGGATAATCTCATTCCCCTAACACCACGTGCTGATCGGCCCATTGTCCTGATCTCATGATGGGTAAAGCGAATCACCTTCCCGGCGCTACTAAATAGTAATACATCCTCATCACTTTGAACTTTAAAGACACCAATCAGCTGATCGCCTTCCATTAAGTCACATGCAATAATTCCACTAGAGCGAGGCTTAGCAAACACACTGACATCCACTTTTTTAACATACCCCATTGCAGTAACCATGACCAACTCAGAGTGATCAGTAAAATCAGACACTGGTAAGATGGTAGTGACTTGCTCCTCAGGTAGCATCGTCAGGAAGTTCACCAGTGGCTTTCCTTTAGATTGCCGTGAACTTAGTGCAATTTCATAAACGTTAAGCCAGTACAGACGGCCCTTATTAGTAAATGACAATAGGCAGTCATGTCGGTTGGCAAGATACATATATCGCACATAATCTTCTTCTTTTACTTTTGCCGATGATTTTCCTTTACCGCCTCGTCTTTGTGCTTGGTAAACGTCTAGCAATTGACTCTTGATGTATCCCTCAGATGAAATGGTAACCAAGACTTGCTCATTGGGGATCATATCAAGATCTTGAAGCTCAATTGATTCATTGAGAATCTCTGTTCTGCGCTGATCTTGGAACTGAGTTTTTATCTCATCAAACTCTCCACGAATGATACTCATTAATTCCTCATAACTACTGAGTATGTGGTTTAAGTATTCGATGCGCTCTAGTATGCCTTTATACTCTTCAAGAATTTTGTCTCTTTCAAGGCCAGTCAAGCGATGTAATCTCATATCTAAAATTGCCTGCGCCTGCTCTGGGCTGAGCCGATACGTGCCATCTTCACGAATTCCAAGGTCCATTTCTAGACCCTCAGGACGACATAATTTAGAGGCGTCAGTTAAAATACTGATATCGCCTATTGACCAAGGCTCTTTGATCAGGTTTTCTTTTGCAATCCCAGGATTATCAGCGCTTTTAATAATACTGATCAACCGATCCATATGGCTAACAGCAACTGCTAGTCCCTCTAGGATATGACCTCTTTCGATCGCCTTTCTAAGCTCATATAGTGTACGACGGAGCACCACGACTCGACGGTGATCAAGAAACGCTTTTAATACCTCAAATAAACCCATGCAACGCGGCTGGTTGCCATCAAGAGCAACCATGTTGATACCAAATACATTTTGCATCGGGGTCGCAATATATAACTGATTAAGTGTAATCTCAGCACTTTCACCGCGCTTTATCTCGATCACAACCCGCATTCCATCTCGATCGGATTCATCCCGGATCGCACTGATCGTCGTTACACGCTTTTCTTTGACAAGGTAGGCAATTTTCTCGATCAACTTTGCCTTATTTACTTGATATGGTAACTCATTGATAATAATCGCTTGCCGATCGTTTCCAATATCAATAATGTCACATCGTGCACGAGTGTAAAATTTCCCGCGACCTGTTTTATACGCCTCACGAATACCGCTGGTGCCATTAATAATTCCGCCAGTTGGAAAATCAGGCCCGGGAATAATTTCCATTATATCACTGAGGGTTGCATTGGGGTTATCAATCATATAAATCAGTGAATCCATCACCTCACCTAGATGATGTGGCGGCACATTGGTCGCCATACCTACAGCAATACCGGCTGTTCCATTAATAAGAAGGTTAGGAAATTTAGTAGGAAATACATCTGGTATTTCTGTTGAATTATCATAGTTTGGGGAGAAATCAACGGTATCTTTATCCAAATCACCAATCATCTCATGAGATAACTTTTGCATTCGGATTTCTGTGTAACGCATCGCAGCTGGAGAATCCCCATCAACAGAACCAAAGTTACCTTGACCGTCAACAAGCTCATAACGCATTGTAAATGGCTGTGCTAATCGCACAATAGTATCATATGCAGCGCCGTCTCCATGCGGGTGATACCGACCGGTAACGTGGCCAACAATCCGCGCTGACTTCATATACGGGCGATTCCAATAATTACTAAGATCATTCATGGCATAGATACAGCGACGCTGTACAGGCTTTAGTCCGTCTCTAACATCGGGCAGAGCTCGACCTACAATCACACTCATTGCGTAATCAAGATAGGATTTCTTCAGTTCTTCTTCAACACTTACTTTTAATACAGACGGATTATCATTCATTTTAGATACCAGATTATCTGCATATAATACCTTTCAACGGGGTAAAAAACAAGTTTGCTAATGACCTCTATGAAAATATCGATCTAAATCAGATAGCGGGATTAAAGACCAAGTTGGCCGGCCATGATTACAGTAGTCAGATCGATCAGTTTGTTCAATATCTCTGAGCAGTTGATTCATCTCAGTAAGGCTCAAAATGCGCATTTTTCGAATTGCACGGTGACAACAGATTGTTGCAAGCATTTCGTTAACCTGCTTTGATATTGTTGTTGCGGAACCTTTGGCCGCAAGATCAGCAAGCAAATCACGGAACACCTGCTCACCTGCTGTTAACTTAATCTCAATGGGAACTTGAGAGAGTATAACTTCTTGCTTTTGCCTCACTGCACCAAATCCCATATGTCGAATGATAGATGCAAACTCATCAAATATTCCAAGTTCATGCTCATTAAGCTTTACAGCAATCGGCATTAAAAGATTCATTCGGCGAATCCCATCTTCACTGTATTGCTTTTTATATTTTTCCAGCAGTATTCTCTCATGCGCAGCATGCATATCAACCACAATCAGCCCATCTTTGGTTTGAGATAAGATATAAATACCCAATAGTTGCCCGATAGCAAAACCCAGAGGCTGTTCTTGAGCTTCCGGCTCCTCATGTTTAGTGGGCACCTCCACTTTTACCTCACTTGCAACTGGAATGACTGAGGGTTTTGCTGCTGATGATGGGAAAGATTGAAATGCCGTTTTTATAGCGGGAGTCATTTCAAGCTTATCTACCACTGATTCTGTGGTAGGACTTAGGTTAAATCCTGCATTGACGGGTGTATTAGATGAAATGGCGATGCGCGCAGCTGGCTTTTGACTAAGCGCCTGGTTGGCAAATCGATATAGCGCCTGGTGCACCGCTGTTTGAGATTTGAATCGCACCTCAGATTTACGAGGATGAATATTAACATCCACATGACGAGGGTTAAGATCAATCCATACAATGTACATCGAGTGGCGTTGCCCGTAGATAATATCTTGATATGCTCTTTTGACTGTGAAAGCAAGTTTTGGATCACGAATAGGCCGAGTATTTACAAAAATAAACTGATAATCACCTTGAGAGCGTGTCAGTTCGGCAGGCGCAAGATATCCTCTTATGCAACAGTCATCTTCTTTGTACTCATGATAGATTGCAAGATCATTAAAATGCTCAGGCATAAATTGTTTCATCCGCTCACGAAATGATGCCTCATCAACTGCCGCATCTGCAGTCCATCGTTTTTTTCCTTCCTGAATGTAAGTAACGCATATCTTGGGATTAACAATAATAAACTTTTTTATTACGTCGATTGCTTGGCGAAGCTCTGCTTTCTCACTTTTGAGAAACTCTCTTCGAACAGGAATATTGAAAAATAAATCTCTAACAAATACAGAGGTGCCTCTTTGATGACGACACTCATTTAACTCAGGATCCTGGTCAGACCCATTGAGCACAAGCTCAGATCCTATTTGCTTTTCATCCGTTGCACTTTGAATCATAAATCGTGATACAGACGCAATACTTGCCAGCGCCTCGCCGCGAAAGCCCATGGTTACTACAGTTTCAATATCTGAAATCGTTTTTATCTTACTGGTTGCGTGCCGTCGCGTTGCTAGTGGCAGCTCATCTGCTGGTATACCCGCACCATTATCTGTCACCCGGATCAGTTCGGTGCCGCCGGATAAAATTTCAATTTCGATATGAGAAGCGCCGGCATCTTGGGCATTATCTAATAGCTCTTTTAAAACTGAACTTGGTCTTTCAACCACCTCACCTGCAGCAATTTGGTTTTGCACTGACTCTGGCAGTAAATGAATTGTCATAAATACCTCCCTAACCGGGGACTTTAATCACCTGTCCGTAACGAATAGTACGCGGATCAATACCGGGATTCAAGTTTAGTAGTTTTGTCAGCGAAATATGTTTTTGTTTTGCAATGTCATGCAGCGTGTCACCAACCTTAATCGTATATTTTTCAAGCTGAACTTTTTTTACATTAAAAAAGCTGAAAATACCTGACTCAATCACTTGTGCTAAACGCTCCTGATGCGATGCTTTAACCAATTGCTGAGCCTCATCAGATGATGATAAGAAACCCAGCTCAATCAGTACAGAAGGAACATCAAAGCCTTTTAATACAACAAATCCTGCCTGCTCCACGTGCTGGCTATGAACCTTAACCGGGCGGGCATTTGAAAGTATTTTAGATCCCAGTTCGAGTGATGAAATAATCGATGCTGTTTGTGTTAGTTGAAACAAAATACCATTGACTGGGTCTGTGAGCTTGTTCTCATCCAGATTATGATCTTGCGCTAGCCATTTTGCCTGCTCAGAGGTTGCTCCTCCAACTGATAGCGCATAAACTGATAGGCCCTGCGCCTTCTTATTGCGAGCTGAGTCAGCATGGATGGATATAAACAGGTCAGGAGAATATTTTTGCGCAACGCTGATGCGCTCACGCAGCCCAAGATATCGATCGTCCTTGCGAGTGAGAAAAACTTTAAAGCCTGTTTCATTGGCAAAATGTTGCTGAATTCTTTTGGCAACTGCCAGCGTAATGTCTTTCTCTTTTGCGCGATTAACACCAATGGCCCCTGGATCTTTACCGCCATGACCTGGGTCGATAACAATCACTTTATATGCCCTTTGTGAAAAACAGCCCTTTTTCTTAACAAAGATAATACTAGACTGCTTCTGGTTTTTATACTGAATACTGACAGGATGGGTGGTTTTAAGTGTCATTAGCCAGTAATTAGACTGCTTAGTTAAATTGAGACTACTAAGCTGAGATGTTTGAACTGAACTGACCGCCTTGAACTGCCTGAAAGGTATCTTTATTTTTACTAAATTATTACTTGTTTGGATTTGAGCATCTGATAAAGGACTGCTGAGTGCGAGCTCTAACTGATCAACAGGACAAGACAAAGCTGCAAATACTAAGCTTTGAAAAAAAAACAAACAGAATCTAAACATTCTTTTGGTTTCGCTTGCTCAATTTTGTTGGAAATTCGATATCATTAAGATCAGATACCAGCCCAGAGCTAAAAATAGCCAAACGCGGAACACCGTTGGTATTATTCGAGGAGACGGTACGTGCCAATGCGTTAAATGTCAATGCAGAGACCTGAGCATATGATATGTTCGCATCAATTAATTTGGACCCGGAAATAGAATTAAGCACCGCATAATTAACACGAATCGCCATACGAAGAAAAGTAGACATCGCAAGCATCGCGATAGTGGGAATAATAGAGAATGCCATTAAACTATGTGTGATAGGATTAATGTAGAATGGATAAAAATACGTTGAATGCAACATCAGAAACTGAATACTCTGATAAGATATCTGTGTTGCGTAATAGCCGAGTAAACAGGCAGATATACCAGTAACTAACTGAGTGGCACCATAGAGGATTTGTGAGGACTTGTCACTGAATTCAAAACCCTCATCAAGATGTAGGTAATATCTATAAAGAACACTGATTCCCACGTTTGCATCGTATAAAAATTTAACCATATTACCAAGACCAGAGAAAGCCACAATAGTCATTGCAATCGGCAGAGCATTGGCAACTGAAATAAAATGCGTCGACAAAAAGATATAGGTGGAAAACAGCTGGGAGGACATCAACATAAAGAGATAAAAAACGCCAAGTGCACCGCCAATAATCACCTCTAAAGGAGATAAAGATCGCCAGAATCCAAATTGTTTGTTCTTATCTTTAATAAAGGAATGGAGCGTCTTCTCCTGACTAAGCTCATAGATCAAATTATAAAAAAGAGGAAATTGGTTAACAAAACCTGTGATCATTAAGGAAGCAAGTGCAATAAATGCCTGGAAAGGGCCAAGGGATGAAAAGAAAAATACAAATACACTGAGCGAGTCTGTCAAGCAATAGCATGATGCGATGGTAACGGCTAAAATCTTTCGCACTAGATGTTCCCTTTTATAATAGAAATCTAGACAATTTTACCGGTTGTGTCAAGAGAATCGGGACGGCTGGATTTGAACCAGCGACCTCTTGCGCCCCATGCAAGTGCGCTACCAAGCTGCGCCACGCCCCGAAAATTAACCTACTAAAGTGGCACTAATTTTTAATAATCTTTGATGAAGCGTTTGCAGTGTTGATATATATTGGTAGCCTTCAATATTGCTATCCATCCTTTCTTTGCTTCCTTTCAGCAGTTTCAGTGCGCCAGGAACGGTGTGAGATTTATCAACGATCAAGGTCTTCAGCTTTAGCAGTGTTAACACTACATCACGTGAGTAGACCCTTCTTTCGTTTTCCTTTGAGCGCTGTGTCTTAATAACACCTGTGCGGCTCTTGGCATCTTCTTTTTCCCAATAACGGATAGAGTGTGTCGCAACTCCGATAAGATTTGAAACTTCACCTATTGTAAAATACAACTTATCCGGAATTACCGGGACAGCACTACTCACCATCGTCCTCCATGTCTATATTAATACCTGCATCTTTAGGATCGAGTTTCTCAACTCGTGATTTTAGTTTACCACCTGATTTGAAGGTTACAACACGTCGTGCAGAGATTTCTTTTTCCTCACCCGTTTTAGGATTTCTACCTGGACGGGATGGCTTATCAATAATATTGAAATTGCCAAATCCTGAGAGCTTAACCTTTTGGCCTTTTTCACATGAGAGAGAAACCTCTTCAAAAAAAGCCTCAACCAATGCTTCACACTGGTTACGATTGTATCCAAGAGCCTGATTAAGCCGATCTGCTAGAACTGCTTTTGTTAATGTTTCACTACTTTTTGCTTTAAGAACACGAGGTTCATCCATTAACGCTGTATCATTATTAGTTGCTGTTGCCATGTTTACCTCACTTGGATATCAAACTGTTTTTTCAGAAGATCATTAATTGCTGAAGTAGCCTTGTCGATTTCTTTATCAGTCAAACTTTTATCAAGATGACTAAAGGTAAATCGAACGCCATAAGAGCATTGATCAAACTGACCTTCAACCCGATATATATCAAATACTTGAATATCTTTCAAGTACTTAATTCGCAAACCTGCAACTGCTGCCTCAATTTGTCCAAAATTTACGTTTTTATGCACTATATATGCAAAGTCTCGCGTTATTTTTGGATATTTAGAGAATTTTTTGAATTGCTGGCAATATGAATACTGTGTTAAGACTACCTCTGCCATTAATGTTAATTTTGGCAGTTGCTGAGCCACAGCAAGCTCAGGATGAATCTGACCGATGAAACCAATCATCTGACCTTGATAAATAATATCTGCACATACGCCTGGATGCATGCCTTTATGCTGAGATTGATTAAATTTTACCTCACCGTGAGGCATTTGCAGCGCTGAGATCATATCACGCGACAGTTCTTTGAAAGCTGTCTCACTGGTCGTGTCTTGTGTGTAAGTCTTTAACAGTGCAAGCTGATGCGTCTCGTGCGACCGGAAGTATGCCTTGCCCACTTCAAACAAAGCAACATCCTTCGCATCGTAAGATCGGTTAAATTGGCAAATTGATAGTAATGAAGACAATAAGCCTTGCCGCATCACCTCATAATCTGAACTGACCGGATTAGTTACTGTAACGAGCTGATCATCATCATAATCAAATAACTTTATCTGATCTTTACTAATAAATGCATAGCTCACGCACTCATTATAATTTTTTGCAGCCAGTTGCCGCCGAACATGGTCTTGATATTGTAAAAAATACGGCGTGTCGGCATATATCGCCTCATCAGTGGTTGCCTCATCAAGCGCATCAAAACCATGAAGACGAATAATCTCCTCTATTAAATCGTGCGAATAACGCAGATCTGCTTTACGGTAACTTGGCACCGTCACTGTTATAAGATCTGATACCACACACTGACACCCAATGCGCTGCAGGTAATCGACGCACTCTTCTGTTGTAAGATGGCTGCCAAGCGTGTCATTTACTTGCTCAGTTGATAATTCAATCGCAACGTCGTCAATAGAATCCGCACATAGGCTGATCTCGTTGTCACTGCTAGCACCTAAATGTTCACAAATTAAATTTGCAGCGCGGTCAATAGCGAAGACAGCCAGCGCTGGATCGACATAACGCGCAAATCGTGTTGATGAATCTGTTACTAAACCCAATCGATTGCTAGTTGACCTGACTTTATCCATATCAAAATGAGCCGCCTCTAAGATAACTGACTGAGTATCGGTTGTAACCTTAGAGCACTCTGCACCGATAATACCGCCAAGTGCTTGAATGCCATCTTCATCGACAATTACACAATCATCTTTTTCAAGCTTTATTGTATTACCCTGAAGGTCGAGGATATCTTTATCCTGATCAAGATCTTTGACTGAAAGCTTACCGCTGATCTTATCATTGTCATATGCATGCATCGGCTGCCCGATATCAAGCATCACATAATTTAAGATATCAACAATGGGGTGAACAGGACTGATTCCAGATGCAAGTAATCGCATGGTTATTGCTAACGGCGTTTTACCTTTTTTTATATTTGTCAGGTGAATCTGAGCAAATGCGCTACAGGCTTTGCTTCTATCCATCGACACCTGCTTGATAGATCGCGACGGCGGAGATAACTGAGGAATATTTTGACTATAAACAGCGGCAACTTCTCTTGCAATGCCAAGGGCGCTGAAGCAGTCTCCACGATTTGGTGTTATTTCAAATTCATAACGTTGGTCACTCTGTCCAATATGATCCGCAAACGGCTGACCAATCTCTACATCGCCGCTAATAGGATACAGCCCATCACTTTGCTCTTCAAAACCTAGATCCTGCAGTGAGCAAAGCATACCCTGGGAAGGAACATTTCTGAGCTTGGCTTTTTTGATTTTACCGCCTGGTAAAACAGCTCCAATCGTTGCAACTGGCACAATCATATCAGGCGCAACACTCGGACAGCCGCAGACAATATTAAGTGGCTCTGATTGATTAATATCAACAGTTGTTACTTTAAGACGATCTGCCTCAGGGTGAGGTTCAACAGAAAGCACCTTTCCAACAAGTACCTTTTGATCAACTACGACAGGGTTACTCTCAGCAATTGTCTCAACCGAGTGCTGACACATCTTCTGAACCCAATGTTGAGGGAGAGAAGCCCACTGACTAATCCAATCTTTTGATATACGCATAATTTAACCTGAAAATTGCTCAAGAAACCCATGGTGATTAATAAATAAATCACGCAAATCAGTAATTCCATGACGAAGCATAATGAGTCGATCGATGCCAACACCAAATGCATAGCCACGATAAATATTTGTATCGATGTTAGCCATACTCAAAACGTCAGGATGCACCATACCGCAACCGAGAACCTCCAGCCATTTACCTTCAAATTGAATATCAACCTCTGCTGATGGCTCTGTAAAAGGGAAATAGTTTGGGCGCAGACGAATGGGAATGTCTTTTTTAAAGAAGCGTGCAAGTAGCTCTTTTATGGTGGCAAGCAGCATTTGCATATTAACTTGCTTATTAATATACAGACATTCAAGCTGGTGAAACATTGGCGAGTGCGTACGATCATGATCATTTCTGAACACTCTACCAGGACAAACAATCTTCAAAGGCGGCTGCTCATCGCGAAGCACATGGACCTGAACGGAAGATGTATGAGTTCGAAGCAATCTACCATCATCTGTATAGAATGTATCTTGCTCTAGCCGAGCTGGATGATTTTCAGGAATATTTAAACCGGTAAAGTTATTAAATAATGTCTCTATTTCTGCATTTTCACGATATGAAAATCCCATAGACTTCATGATATCAACGATTTCAAAAATGGCTGATTGCACGGGATGTAATGAACCGACTCGAGATTCAATGGGAATGGTAACATCGATCTGGGTGTGTTTGATTTCTTTGGCAACAACCTCTGCCTCAAGATCAGCAAGACGCTGATCAATGGATGAGAGTAATGACTGCTTAATTTTATTGACCTGCGTCGCAAAATCTCGTCTTTGCTCTTCTGGCAATGATGGGATTTGTTTCAGCGCATGCGAAATATCGCTTTTCTTACCAAGAAATACTGATTTGACTTGATGGACATCAAATGCTTTATTGCATTCGGCAAGTTGATGATCAAAATCCTTTTTAATCTGATCAAGGTCAAGCATTCGTCGCGCTGGCTTTCTTAACTTGCTGGCAAATCGCACCAAATGTTTCTATATCGTAAACGGCAAGCTCAGCAAGCATCTTACGATTGATTTGCATATCACACTGGGTTAGACCGTGAATTAGACGACTATAGGACAAACCAAAGTATTTGGCAGCCGCGCCGATTCTGACAATCCAAAGACTACGAAAATCTCTTTTACGATTTCTGCGATCACGGTATGCATAGGTAGCTGCTTTGATTACAGCTTGTTTAGCAACGCGATAAACTTTACTACGAGCACCGTAATAACCCTTGGCCTTTTTTAAAACTTCTTTATGCTTGCGATTAGCAACAACACCTCGCTTGACTCGAGACATAGTAATTTCCTCAACTGACGACTTTTAGAAGGCGCTTGATCATACGAGAATCCTGTGCACTGATTAGAGCACCTGGTGTACGCAAACGACGCTTACGATCAATAGACTTTTTGGTCAAAATATGGTTTCGGTTAGCTCTACGGCGTTTGATTTGACCATTTGACTTTAACTTAAAACGCTTGAGAGCGCTTTTATTTGTTCGTAATCTTACCTTCATGTAATTAACCCAATAAATGCCGACATTCTGACGAATAATTCTTTATATGTCAAGTGCTAACTTGTTTTTTCGGCACAAGTATCATCATGGTATTTCGACCTTCCAGTTTTGGCTCCATCTCTACTTTACCCACTTCTTCGATCGAGTCGATAATCTGCTGAAGCACATTGGCACTTAAGTCTTGATGGGCCACCTCACGCCGACGGCGGTAAAAAATAGACACTTTGACACGATGCCCCTTGGTGAGAAAATCGATAATCTTTTTTGTTTTGATCATTATATCGTTTTTATCAGTCACTGGCCGGAGCTTAATCTCTTTGGTTTCTCGTTTCTTACTTTTGTTTTTATTTTGCTCTTTTTTCTTTTGATAGCGCATACGGTTCCAGTCCAGTATTTTGCAAACTGGTGGCTGAGCATTAGGAGACACTTCGACCAAATCTAAGCTAACAGCGTTAGCCTTGCTCTGTGCAATCTTAATGTCAACTACTCCAACTTGCTCGCCATTTTCATCTATCAGCCTTACTTTCGGGGCTTTTATTTCATTATTAATAAGATTTTTTTTAGTCATTAAAAAATATTCTCCAGTTCTTGATTTGGGTCTGGCTTTGCTTTTAACCAGGTTGTTAGTGCTTCCATGGTCATCTGACCATGTTGAACCATTTTACTATCTCTGACATTAACAGTTCCCGATGAAACTTCTTGATCACCAACAATTAACATAATTGATGTTCTAGCTAATGTATGCTCGCGAATTTTATAGTTGACCTTCTCTGATCTGGCATCACACGTTGCCCTGAAACCAAGCGCCTTAAGCTGCTGAGTGATTTCTTGACAAAAAGCCTCATGAGCGCCACCAATTGGCAAAACAGCAATCTGCTGCGGACATAGCCAAAATGGCATATGACCAGCGGTATTCTCAATCATGATACCCATGAATCGTTCAAACGTTCCAAGAATAGCCCTGTGAAGCATTACAGGTCGCTCTTTTTCCCCAGCTGCATTCACAAAATTGGCATCTAAACGCTCAGGCATTGAAAAATCAACCTGGATTGTCCCGCACTGCCATATCCTGCCCAAACAGTCTTTAAGTGAGAACTCTATTTTAGGTCCATAGAATGCACCCTCACCAGGCAATACCTCATAATCATACTCTGAATTTTCCAAAATTGCCTCAAGAGCAGATTCCGATTTATCCCATACCTCATCACTGCCTACCCGCTTTTCTGGACGTGTTGATAGCCGAAGAATCACCTCGTCAAATCCAAGCAAGTTATAGATAGTGTAAGTTTGCTTAATAAATGCAGAGACCTCTTGTCCAATTTGGTCAAGAGCACAAAAAATATGACCATCATCTTGCACAAAGCCTCTAACTCGCATTACCCCATGCAGTGTCCCTGATGCCTCATTACGGTGACAACAACCAAATTCAGCGTAACGTACAGGCAATTCTTTATAGCTCTTTAATCCCTGATTAAACACCTGGACATGACCTGGGCAGCTCATTGGCTTGATAGCATAGGTTCTTTTTTCACATTCAACCGTGAACATATTCTCTGCGTACTTATCCCAATGACCTGATTTCTCCCACAATGTGCGGTCGATAATCTGAGGCGTTTTAATCTCTTGATAGCCCGTCTTAACATAAACTTTACGAATAAACTGCTCGAGTTGGTTGTATGCGATCCAGCCACGCGGATGCCAGAAAATCATTCCCGGCGCCTCATCTTGCAAATGGAACCAATCCATCTGCTTTCCTAAACGACGATGATCTCTCTTTTTTGCTTCTTCTTGCAGGTGAAGATATTTATCTAGCGCTTCCTGAGTAGCCCATGCTGTCCCGTAGATTCTTTGCAGCATTTCGTTTTGAGCATCACCCCGCCAATAGGCACCTGCAACCTTGGTCAGCTTAAACGCCCCTAAAAATCCTGTGTGAGGAACGTGCGGCCCTCGACATAAGTCAGTGAAATCACCTTGCTTGTATAAGCTTAGTTCTTCTTCTTTTGGAATATCCTCGATAATCTCAGCCTTATAGTGCTCATTATCATCACGAAAGAACTGGACTGCTTCTTCTTGCGGAAGCACAAATCGCTGGAGTGGTAAGCGTTTTTTTACAAGACGGCGCATCACCTGCTCTATTTTATCGATGTCCTGGGGGCTGAAACCATCTGACCATGAAAAGTCATAGTAAAAGCCATCATCTATTACAGGTCCGATCGTCACCTGAGCTTTTGGAAATAATTGTTTCACGGCCATAGCTAGTAAGTGGGCCGCAGAGTGACGAATAATCTCAACACCTTGAGGTGTATCAGCATCAATAATCTCAAAATTTTCATCGTGACACTCGCGAGACAAGTCAAATTCTTTGTCTGCTACACGAACTGCGACCGCTGATTTAAGGCGCGATTTATCCTGCGTCTTGATCACATCATAAAAAGTCTTCAATTTTACCTCGCAATGCATAGTACCCTTATTTATAGGCACGAGTGGGATCGAACCACCGACCACCACCATGTCAAGGTGGTGCTCTACCGCTGAGCTACGTGCCTAAAGCTGTTGTTTACTCTAGCATTTGAGGGTATCGGTTGCAAGCCCCGCATCACAGTCAGACAGTAAAATTGATTAGTATGACCACCAGTCATAAAGCAAGTAACTTAAAATAGGCAATATAAATATACACAGCAAACAATAACCCATGATGGGTAGCAATGTAGCGCCGTACATCCCGCCGAGCAATAATTGCTCAAATGGTACAGCCAGCAAGAAAAAACATGGCATCAATAATGCACCTATCAGCAGCAGGGCACTTGTTGGCGTAAACACACAATGAAACATCCCCACAAAACGCTGAATCCCAATCATCAATCCAGCAAGCAAGTAGTAGACCGTTGCAAATGCTGCATACTGACTCATCCCGTAGGCAGTAATCACGCCATAAAACAGTAATGACTCAAGCGGAACCACCAATAGCATCTGAATAGAAATGCTGGCCGAGCAAACCATTGCAATACGATCAGGGTGCAAAAGATCACCTTTATTAATAGTTAGCTGTTGGTGAGTTAATGGGTCAGATAAGCGATTGATAACCAGCATCAACATCATAATAACTGGAAGCCGCTGCGCACTTGAGTAGACAACCGGCATAATATCAATCACTGCGATGATTACAAGACAGAACGCCCAAGCAACAAAGTAGCCTGATGCGTTTAGTCTCAGTTTTTCAAATTCATTGTATAGATATAATTTCTTCACAGTTCACTCTTTTTGTTGATGGCCCACTGATGTGTGAAGCATATATTAAGGTAATACCCTGCTGCTGCAGTTGTATAAAATACTCACTGAGCATATCAACAGCAGATGCATCAAGCGCATTAAATGGCTCGTCAAGGAAAATATATGGGCGCTGGTCGAGAAGTTTTGCAAGTCGCAGCTTTTGTCGCTGCCCTGAAGAAAGCTGCATGATTTTCATCTTTGGGTCCAGCTCACTAACAAGTGGCCACATGCTAGCATTGCAATGCGCAAGATATTGTCCTACACAGACATACTCTGGCAAACGATCATTGAGACTGATGTAGTTGATACGTTGACAATAAGCAGGGTCTCGAAAAGCAATGGGCCTGTTATCAATCTGCATTGAAACATCACCCCTCTGAATATGACACATCAACTCAATTAGGGTAGTTTTACCACAGCCATTATGCCCCGTGAGATGAATCATGTCCCCTTGATTGACTCGCAAAGAGGCATTGAGCTGTAATACTCTGTCTGAAAAAAACTGTCTTATAGATAAAAATTCAATCATAGTCATTTTTAATGAATAAATATTTGGTATATCGAATATAATGTCTTGAATTATGCCTGAGGTTTGGTTAATCTAAGCCCAAGTAACAATTCACATAAGATATGACGCAACAATTTAAACGCTCCATAGGCACTTTAGACCTTTTACTGACATCTATCAACTGTATGATTGGAGGCGGCTGGTTAATGGTCGCATATATATGTGCCGTAACAGCAGGCCCAGCAAGTATTATTAGCTGGGCAATCAGCGCGTTGATGATTGCTACCATTGCCTTTTGCTTTTCTGAGCTATCGACCACTTTTCCTGTAGCAGGAGGAATTGCGCGTTATTCTCATTTTTCTCATGGCAGCAGTATCAGCTTTGGCATGAGTTTATTAGCCTGGCTGTCCTGCGTAGCATGTGCCCCCACAGAGGTTCAGGTAATTATTCAGCATCTAACACCCTACTACCCTGATGGGCTTCCTGAAATTGTCAACCATATTGATGGAGCGATCCGGCTTACCTATTTTGGTCTTGGTCTAGCCATTGTGCTTTTAGGTCTGATGACATGGGTGAATATTGCGGGGATTCATATCTTAATGCGCCTTAGTTCGAGCATTGCAATGTGGAAGTTAGCATTTCCACTGATTACCATCGTAATGATTGTTTACACCCGATTTGAACCGAGTAACTTTACAGAGCATGGATTTATGCCAGGTGGCTGGCAAGCAGTGCTTGAGCAAACAACTACATGTATATTTGCCTTTTTAGGCTTCAGGGAAGCTACCTCGCTTGCCAGTGAAGTAGAAAAGCCAGCCGTTTCGATCCCTATTGCGGTTATTGGCTCGGTGGGGATTTGTTTCATACTGTATGTCTCTTTGCAGATCGCATTCATCGGTAGTGTATCACCCTACATGCTAAAATCAGGCTGGACCTCTTTGCATTATCCCGACGTGAGCGCCCCGATGGTAGGTATCGTTAAATCACTGGGCCTGCTATGGCTGAGCGCCACAATCTCCGCAGATTCAATAATATCGCCATTTGGCACGGGTTTATCCTACTGCGCTACTTCTTCACGGCTCGTTTATGCTATTGGGAAAAATGGATTTGCGCCGCAAGGTCTTACCTACTTAAACATTAGAGGAGTTCCCATCAGCGCACTTATCCTTAACTTTTTTGTTGGAACAATAATGTTTTTCACCCTTACTGCTTGGGAGGATTTGGTAAAGTTTCAAACCTTGGCGATGTTTATCGCTTATTCGGTGGGCCCTATATCACTTTATTCTTTAAGAACACAGCTACCTGATCTTAATCGCCCATTTAAAATACCTGGCGGTTATTATGGCTGCGTAGTTATATTTTTTGTATGTAACTTGTTAGCGTTATGGTCTGGCTGGAGTACATTTAAACTAGTATTATCTGCCCTTGCCGCTGGATACGGCGCGCTTTTTGTTTATGCTGCAATATATAATAAGTCATTACTTAACGAACTTGCGAGCAATTCCAGTATATGGATACTACCTTACTTTTTAGGGATAGGCAGTATTTCAATGTTAAGCTGTTACGGTAAAGGCCTTGCGCTGATACCAATAGGGCTAGATTTAATCGTTGTCCTCATATTTAGTATGGTTATCCTATGGCTGGCCTACATTTCTCGCCAATCAAATCAGAAATGCCAGGACATTGTCGCGCACATTGATCAGTATGACTTTTCAGAATCGATTTAATATTAGGTAATATTTGCTTATTTTAGATAAAAATAAACACCCCATACTATATTTAGTATGAGCCCGCACGCAACCTGAATACCAGAATGACATATATCAATTACTATCAATGTCTTATAAAATAAACAGACAATAGTTATACTGCAAATAAATCATACAAAAAAGCCCATAAAGCCCCATTATCAGCGGAAAAATTGCATTTTATATCGAAATAACTGTTGACATGGAAAATTGCAAGCTGTTATAAATGATTACGTAACACAACATTTTTCTAATCTAAGAGGTCTAAATTATGTCTGAAATAATCAACAGTAAAGGTTTAATTGAGCTTATCTCTGAAAAGCTTCCAGAGTTTTCAAAAAAACAAATTGCTGAACTACTTAAAGCCGAAGAGGAAGCTGTCATCGAATCCATTGCTAAAGGTCATACCATCCGTCGTGTTGGCTACCTTACAATTAAAGTAATGAAGCGTAAAGCAACTACCGGCCGTAATCCACAAACTGGCGAGAAACTTGAAATCGCTGAGAAAATGATTGCTAAAGCCAAAACTGGTAAATTACTAGAAGAGGCTGCTGACGAATTCTACGCATCTGCATAACAGCTGATTGCGTAAATGCACTACTTTGAGCTAATTTCCTCTGGACATCGTCAACCCCGACGATTATAATCCTCCTGCGGGTACTTAGCTCAGTTGGTAGAGCGTCGCCCTTACAAGGCGAATGTCGGGGGTTCAAATCCCTCAGTACCCATTTAGGAGTGGTAGTTCAGTTTGGTTAGAATACCGGCCTGTCACGCCGGGGGTCGCGGGTTCGAGCCCCGTCCACTCCGCCATCTTATTAGATTTATT
>MDSV01245370.1_pt1 | contig 27042 bp, 20 predicted proteins | sample 810851 | NCBI WGS metagenome assembly MDSV01 (sample SAMN05326640, study PRJNA326480) | marine metagenome | isolation source: seawater | place: Atlantic Ocean: North East | collected 2012 | reverse complement strand
TCAGGTGGAACAGGTGCTGGTGGGCCTGGACGAAGCCAACATCGTCGAATCCTCCGACGGCTACCTGTACGCCCAATTCACTTCACGCATCATGCGCTATGTCGACGATGTGGAATTTCTGGAAGACCCATCCGAAGGCGTCACCCATGTGCGCTCGGCTTCCCGTCTGGGCTATAGCGACCTTGGCGCAAACCGAAGCCGCATCGAGAACATCCGCAACCTCATCTCGAACGACTAATCCACAATTTTTAGCCATCTGGGTTCACTAATCGTTTCACGCCAGGAACGGTGGCATTATGACTTGAGCCCCATGGCCGCCCTGGCAAACTGATTGCGCAGCGAAGGCATGAGTTCCAGCCCCACCAATCCCAGCTTGCGCAGGGAAGACTTCATCAGCTCATTGTTGGAAAACATCTTCACCATTTGGTCCGTAAACAGGATGGATTGCTGTTGATCAGCATCCTGCGAATCTAGATAAGCCTGTAACACTGCCATCTCTCCGAGGCCACGCTGATGCCGCCAGGCTGATTCAAGGTGTTGCGCCAGCGATGCGGAATCCCGCAGTGCCAGGTTAAGCCCCTGTCCTGCTACCGGGTGCAAAGTGTGGGCAACATTGCCTAACAGGACCAGGCCGGGCCTTATTTGCTCCTGTGCCTGAGTCAACACCAGAGGATACGCATAGCGTTCTCCCACATGGGTAATTTCTCCCAGGCGACCACCAAAGTAATCGGTGAGCCCTGCAAGAAAACGTTTGTCATCGCAGTCCAACAGATCGGCACTGCGTTCAGCGGCCACTGTCCACACCAGCGCGCCGCGATTCAAACCATCAAAACTTGCCAGCGGCAACACGGCCAGCGGGCCCGAGTCCGTGAAGCGTTCAAAAGCCGTGCCTGCATGGGGAAGCTCGAACGCGATATTAGTGATAATGGCGTGTTGGCCATAGTCTTCCTGCTTGTGGCCAATCCCCAGATTTTTGCAGATAGGAGAGCGCCCGCCATCAGCGAGCACTACCAGTGAGCCATTCACTTCAATTTCATGATCGCCGTTTAATACAGTCAGCTGCATACCGGACGCCCGCGGCACTACCCCGGTGATGGTTGCCGGTGCCAGCTGTTCAATGACTGAAGAAGCGGCAAGTGAGTGGTTCAAGACGCGGCCCAGCTCCCGGTTTTCCACCACGTAGCCGAGCGCAGCCACGCCCTGCTCCGCGTGAGTCAGCTGAGTAGAGCCAAAGCGGCCGCGATCACTCACCTGGATTTGCAGAATAGGCGTGACGGTCTCTGCTAGCGCAGACCATAAACCCATGGCTTCATAAATTGTTTTGCTGCCGAAAGACAAAGCCGTGGAGCGGGCATCAAAACTCGGCTGATCGTTCAGATCGCTACTGGCAATGGCTTCCACAATAAGGATTTTCAAATCGGCATTATCGCAGCGCCTTGCCAGATCCAGCGCGAAGCTGGCACCCACCATGCCGCCACCGACGACAACAACATCATACTGAGGCTGTGGTGACTCGATGTGCATGGCTAGGCTGCGGACTCCGCCATGAAGGTTTCGATTTCTTCAACTGTCTTTGGAATACCTTTGCTGAGGATGCGGTAGCCAGCCTTGGTCACCAACACATCGTCTTCGATGCGCACGCCAATCCCGCGCCATTTTTTCCCGACCTTGGTGTTATCCGGCGCGATATAGATGCCAGGCTCGATGGTGGTCACCATGCCGGGCTCTAGCTCGCGCCAGGTATCATCAATCTTGTAGTCACCCACATCATGTACATCCATACCGATCCAGTGACCAACCCGGTGCATGTAAAAATCCTTGTAGGCTTCGCTTTTGATCAGCTGCGCCGGTCGACCTTTGAGCAGACCAAGTTTCACCAGACCCTGGGTAATGACTTTAACTGAGGCATGATGCGGAGCATCCCATTGTGCGCCTGGCCGGACCGCTTCGATAGCAGCCTCCTGGGCTTTGAGCACTATTTCATAAATTGCTTTTTGCTCCGGCGTAAACTTACCGGTGGCAGGAAACGTGCGAGTAATATCAGAAGCGTAGTGTTCGTATTCGCAACCTGCATCAATAAGTATCAGGTCGCCCTCTTTAACTTCTGCATTATTAGTGTTGTAGTGCAAGATGCAGGCATTGTCGCCTGATGCAACGATTGAACTATAGGCCGGGGCACGGCTGCCATTGCGGGTGAAGGCGTAAAGCAATTCAGCTTCTAGCTCGTACTCATGAACACCCGGTTTACAGTAGGCCATGGCACGGCGATGACCTTCAGCAGAAATTTTCGCAGCCTGCTCCATTAGTTTGATTTCTGCACCGCTCTTAATCAGGCGCAATTCATGGAGGATATGATCCAGGACAAGGAACTCCCCCGGAGGATGGGCACCCAGCTTGGCCTTGCTGCGGATGGTCTTCACCCAGTCCATTACTGTGTCATCAAACTGGTCATCTTTCCCCATGGCGTAGTAGACGCGATCACGGCCCTCGATCAGGCCAGGCAGAATGTCGTCAATATCCGAGATGGGATAAGCATCATCGACGCTAAGCTCCGTCAGAGCTGCGTCCGGTCCAAGCAGAATGCCGTCCCATAACTCTTTAAGCTTGTCTTTTTCCTGGCAGAACAGCACCGACTCACCGTGTCTGCGGCCTGGAATTAATGCCAGCAGCGCCCGCGGTTCATCCAACCCGGTCAGATAGTAAAAATCGCTGTTCTGGCGATACAGGTATTCCGTATCGGCATTACGAAAGCGGGGCGGTGCCGCCGGAATCAGAGCAATGCTGTTGGGCTCCATCTGGGCCATCAGCTCTCTGCGTCGGGTTTTTGTTTCTCGATAGGGATGGGACTTTCGGGCCATGTTCTCCTCGTGGGGTCTTGTGCTGCGCTAGTTTACGACTGCCTGGTGCTCCATCCATCAGGAGTCTCCAGTATTGGGGCCAAGTTTGCGTTTGGCGTTCAAGGATATAGCTCTGGCCTTCGGGAACCAAGTCCCATTTTTTTAACTCCAATATTGACCCATAAACACCTCGGCTCTATAGTTACAGCATTGTTAATGTAAATCCTAAACTAACGTCAGTAGTGCATTGCACTTGCTGAATTTTAGCGCAAATAAATCAGCGAAAGATCTGCCCTGATTGGTCAGGTTCTCTTGCAAAATCAACTGACTACGCAACTGACCAAGTTATGAGTGACGAAAGCTTTAATCTCCTGAGTACCAAAGTAGATGATCTGATCGATCTATGCGCAGAAATGAAACGCGAGAATCAGATGCTCAAAACAGACCAGTCATCCTGGCAAAATGAACGCCAGCAGCTGATGGAAAAGAACCAACTTGCCAAAACCAGGCTGCAATCGGTATTGGATCGACTGAAGGCAATGGACAATTCCTAGGGGCAATTACTTTGGAGAGCCCCTGGGGATGATCACACCTCTTACTGCAGGCGAAACGCCTGCTCTGGCACCAAAATTGAGCGAAAAGCAATGAGTGAGCAAAACACCGCGGTACAGGTCAAAATTCTCGACAAGGAATATCAGGTTAACTGCCCGCCCTCAGATCAGGAAGCCCTGATCAAGTCAGCCCGTTATCTTGATGAAAACATGCGCAAAATTAAAGGCCGCGGCAATATTCATGGTGCGGAAAAGATTGCGGTTATGGCAGCACTGAACATTACCCATGACATGCTGCGCAAGAATCGGATGATTAATGAAAGCCGGCAGGAAACTTCATTACAGGTGAAGTCAATCGAAGAGAAAATCGATCTGGCACTGGCCTCATCCAGGCAACTGGAAATCTAGGCGCTGCTGTGGCGGAATATTCCTACATCAACTCCATGTCGATTGTGACAGCTGGTTTGCGAGAATAAGCAGCTGTGTCTCTGTGCCGTTTAGTTAAGCTGACTCCCAGCAATCCGCCAGCGCATGCAGCTTCCCTGCCATGTTCCCGCAGGCTATACTTCAACTAAGAGTTCCCTAGAGCATTTGCCAGTCAAAAGTGTTCTTGAGCCGATATTTGTAAATCCGGAGGCAACTCGTTAGATGTTGTTGTGCATGTCCGCACGTCGGAAAGCCTTATACATCGCGGGAGCCACCACCTGAACCCTTCGGTTCAGGGCAAGTTTGGTAGCGGTGTTCCGGGGGGCTTGGTTCTAATCTTGCTGGTTCATTTTAGTCTCACATATGAATAAAGAAGAACGTCATGCCTTACGCAACTCTTTAAGGAACGCGCGAAAAGCACTGAGCAATGCCCAGCAATCAGAAGCCTCTTCGGAACTAGCGGCATTAGTTGCGGACGAAAATTTTTTCAAGCATGCGAAGAAACTCGCCCTTTATATTGGCGTGGATGGAGAGATCGATCCCCGCCCTCTTGTTGACTTGGCGCTTAGTGCTGGCAAAGACTGTTTTTTGCCGGTGATCAATCGAGACACGCAAGAGACTCTAAGCTTTGCACCCTTCGATGCAAAAACTGAGCTGATTGAAAATCAGTGGGGAATCGCAGAACCACCGTTACCGGAAGAAGATATGTCATCGACGGATTTTGATGTGGTGTTTGTACCGCTGGTGGGTTTCGATGCCAATTGCTTCCGCCTTGGTATGGGCAAAGGCTTTTATGACCGAACGTTCAGTTTCAAGATATTTAATCGGCGGAGTCAACCGCTGCTGGTTGGATTGGCACACGATTGCCAGTTGACGGAACCATTCCCTATCGAGAGTTGGGACGTACGATTAGATGCGGTGATTACCGCGGAGAAAATATACCGCCCCGATACTGCATAGGGCGGTTCACTGAGCACTTCACTACCTATCCCTGGCGTGTCTGTCCCTTCTTTAGCGTAAAAACTGGTTTGGCTTAAAAACTTTTCACTTAAACCGTGGCTCACATTAGCGCGCTTTGCGCGACACTGCTGGCCAATACACTCATCACAAATACGGTGATGATTACAAATACCATGTCTGGCTTCTTACTCATCAGTACTCTCCGGTACGGATGCTAAGTAAAGATTTTGTTTTTTTCTTGCTGTTCGTTCTTGTTCTTACTTCCTGTCCCCGCTCGCTTTAGACCAGCGGTTTCAGCGTACATGAGGCTTAACGGCCCGTTTCAGTGAAGCTTTAGGGTAAATTTTCTCTACAAAACAACTGATTACTGAACTTAGGTAAAAAACTACTTAAAGCATGAAAAAGTAGTTGCTTCAAAAAAACACCTGGATTTATACTGTATAAAAATACAGTAAAAGACGGTGTGGATTTAAAAATGACTAATATCAGAACTGCCTCCATCAGGCCAGAGCCCAGTATTGGCGCGGCTTTCAGCGAACACAGCATAAATTCAGCAGTAGCGGCAAATAGCGCGGCGAGGGCTGCGCCCAGGGCGCGGGTAGACCGCCTGCTACACAGTAATCCCAGCCTCTGGCGCGGCTGCGACATGGCCGGCCAGGGCTTTCATGGTCGCAGTACCGGCTACCCGGAACTGGATGACATTTTGCCCGGGCGGGGTTGGCCACAGAGTGGTCTGGTGGAAATCATCTCTCGTCACTGGGGCATGGGGGAGCTGCAGCTGCTGATTCCCTTAATGCGTTCAATCGTTGAACAAGGGCAGTGGATCCTGTGGATTGCACCCCCTTATATGCTCTACGCCCCGGCCCTCACTCAAGCCGGTATCGACATCCACCAGATCCTGATGGTGAAGCAGGACACCTCCTGCAAGGATGCGCTGTGGAGTATGGAGAAAGCATTACAGACCAAAAACTGCGGCCTGGTACTGGCCTGGCAGAACTGGTTGCCGGGTAAAGTCCTGCGTCGTTTACAGCTGGCGGCAGAGACTGGCGACACCCTGGGGGTATTGTTCAAACATAATGATAGTAAGTACTCACCATCACCTTTACGGTTGAAAATAAAGGAGCCCACCCCGGAGAATCGACGATTCTCCGCTGCTGAGGTCACTGTCATCAAGGCCCGTGGTAATTTCCGACCCCTCACGACCCAGCTTGATCTCTACCCCAATCATCTTGCGCCATAAGCCGCCGGGAGCCCGCGATGAAGGACCCGGATATCACGGCACAGTTGCCTCTGCCTGCCACGAAAAAACGCACGGCAGAGGAGGCGGCAAAGGAGGCGGCCAAGATAGTCGCGCTGCCCCTGCCCAACCTCCGGGTAGATGGCGCAATTGAAGACAGAGAAGCCAGTGAGGCAAATCGGCCAAGTGAGACAAGTGGGGACAGCAGCACAAGCGCACCCAACCCCAAACCCCGGAGGCAGAACCTCTGGTATGCGCTGTATTTTCCGCAGCTGCATGAACTCAGCGATCCCCAGCAGATTCAGGTGCTCAATGAGCTGGCGGGGCTGGTAGAGAGCGTCAGCTCTACCGTGAGCTTCCATCCCCAGGCACTGATCTGCGAGATACGCAGCAGTCTCAAGTACTTTGGTGGCATCGACAGCATTCATGACAAACTGAAAGCCCTGCTGAGGCCAGCGCTCGAGCAGAGGCATCTGGAGGATTATTTTCTGTATGCCGCCACACCCACCGTCAGCGGCAGCCTGTTGCTGGCGCGCTCTGGACACAACGCCCTGGTTTATCAAAAGGACAATCTGCGTTCCGCCCTCGGACAGCTTTCCACCGATGTGCTGCAATTAGGTAAGGAGCAGAATCGACGCCTGTATAATATGGGCATCAGGAAAATAAGGGACATCTGGCGCTTACCTGTTGATGGGCTGCACAAACGTTTCGGCAGCGATTTCGTTAATCTGCTGAACAAGGCGCTGGGCATCGCACCGGAACCGATGCGCAACTATGTGCCACCGCCGGCCTTTGCCACTGCTCATGATTTGCCTTACGAAGTCGAAAACCTGGATCGCCTGTTACCGGTGGTCGATGAGATGCTGCTGCAGCTCTGCAAATTCCTGCGGCAGCGGGATTTAAGCACCAGCCATTTAGTGCTTTCACTAATTCACGAAAAGCGCAGCCGCACAGAAATCGATATGGGCTTGCGCCAACCCAGCCGCTGCCGCGACCACCTGCTGCTGCTCATGGAAACGCACTTCACTAATCTCATAATCCCGGCACCGGTGATCGGGCTGAAACTGACGGTCAAACAGTTCGACGCCTTCAGCAGTGAAAGCAATGCACTGCTGGTAGAAGACCGCGCCGGTATCAGTGGTGGTGGCGGTATCAGCAACAAGAACCTCAGCCAGTTTATGGAGCAACTGCACGCGCGTCTCGGCGGCGATTCACTCAAGAGCATTAACACCATCGCCGAGCATTGCCCAGAATACGCGACCCAACAACTTAACTACACAGACAGCAAGGCAAACTCCCCAGCCGCCGCAGTGGCCAACAACCCCAGGCCATTCTGGCTATTGGATGAACCGATCCAGCTCGCCCTGCGCAGCGGCAAACTCTATCACCGAAGGGCTATAACACTCATCAGCGGCCCCGAGCGCATCGAATCCTACTGGTGGTCGGGGCGCGACATACGCCGTGATTACTATGTCGCCAGGGAAGAGGGTGGCAGTCGCCTCTGGATATTTCGGGAGCGTAGCGGCCAGCGCCACTGGTACCTGCACGGCTATTTTTCCTGATAAAAAACGCGATCAAAACCGTTGAGAATTTTCAAAAAATGGGTTCAAGATATATAGAATTACACTGCTTAATAGAAGTCGTAAAAGCAGGGCAAGAGTAAAAAGCAATAAACGCTCGGCCAAATAACGTTGTAAGTCTGAATCTTTCTGGCAACGCACAAATGGCTAGGTTATATCAATGGTGCACCTGATACAGAATGCATAACACCACGGAAACACTCCCATGTCTCCTGGTCCAATGCGCTTGATTTGTACTATAGCCATTCATACTCGCGAGTTCTGAGTTGCCCAATTACCCAGCACAGAAGCTGTATTTTTCTTCGAATGTTGGAGTTTTAGATTGGGAAAATCTTCTAACAAGTTCAGGATACTCCACTGATCATAAAACAAGAGCGAGACCCAAATTTATCGACACTTGCTTCGCTTCTGATCGCATAGCATCGGCGCCTTATTTTACCTTAGTGGCGATAAAAACCAGGCTGACCGTAATCAATAGTATCCCAATAAATTCTGCAATTTGAACGGCTTGTTCGAGCAAAGTCATTTCCAAATTCGTCTTTAGAGCATGAGCTGATGCTGACTGGCTGGCGTCAAGAAATTTTTCCTCCCAAAAAGCTGGGCACGCACCAACATAAGCAGAAGGCCAGGAGATACCTATAGATCATAAACTTCTAGAATACTGAGTCTGAATTCCAGCATGCTGATTCAACTATTAATGACTTTTTATCCTGTTTTCAGTCTCACTCGTGAAACTTGAAAGCTTGCAGCTTTCTCCCACTTTGCTAGGCTCTAGACTTAGTCCTTCCGGGAGAAGCCGTCGTGAAAAAAACCAAGAACAAAGCGCCATTCCATTTTCCCCTGGCTGATAAGCTGCCTAGTGACCCCTCCAGACGCGCGCTGTTAAAGGGCGCCGGTATCGCGGGTGCAGTTGCTGTCGGAGCATCACCCACAGGCGCAGTGCTTGGCGCTGAAAATCAGGCCGAGGATGTTTCGAACCCGCTAGCGCTGGAGGCACTGGAAACCCTTACGGCTGCTGAAGCAGAAGTACTAGAGGCAATCTGCGATTGTTTGATTCCTTCCGATGAACATGGCCCCGGCGCTAAAGAAGCCAGGGCTGCTCATTACATAGATAGGTCGCTGGCCAGTCACAACATCGATGCACGCTCTCACTATCTTTGCAGTCTCACCGCGATAAACGAATTCGCACAACAGCAGCACGGTGCCGCATTTATTGATCTGCCACGGCAACAACAAGAGAGCCTTATTCAGGCATTGCAGGACGATGAAGTGCCAGGTTGTTCGCCCGGCTCAAGCAGTTTTTTTGCACTACTTCGCAATCACACGATCGACGGCACCTTCTGCGACCCCTATTACGGTGGTAACAGAGATTTTGTCGGTTGGGATATGATTCAGTATCCAGGAATAAAGCTTTCTGCCTCGGAAACAGACGTCCGTCAGGGCGCCGCGTTGGAGCCAAATCACCAGTCGGCCTACGACAATGCCACCTACACCAAGATGGCTGCCAACATCGCAGCAAGCAAGGGAGGTGATCAGAATGCCTAGATCACTTCCCAAGACTGATGTGGTTATCGTTGGCATGGGCGCAGCCGGCGGTGTTGCTGCCCTGCCGCTCACCAGTGCCGGGCTCAAGGTCATCGGCCTGGAAGCCGGTGGCTGGCTGAGCCCCAGAGACTTTGCACCGGATGAGTTGCGGAATGGCACTCGCAACTGGCCACAGGCCCTGCAGAAAGCCGCTGCTGAAGCACCCACTGTGCGAGCCACGCCCACTGATAAGGCAGTGCAAGGAGGCCACCCCATGATGAACGCAGTGGGTGGAACCAGCATGCACTACTGGGCCCAGAGCTGGCGCCTGAACCCCTGGGATTTTGAAGTTGTGAGTGCGACCAACGCCCGTTATGGCAGTAATCGCCTGCCGGCGGATTCCACCGTGGAAGATTGGCCGATTAACTATCAGGATCTGGAACCCTATTACGACAAAGTTGAATTTACCGTGGGGATATCTGGCCAGGCTGGCAATGTCCGTGGTTCGACAAATCCGCAAGGCAATATATTCGAAGGGGAGCGACAGCGCGACTACCCCATGCAGCCCCTGCGCAGTTCACCCTTTACCGACTTAATGGGCAACGCGGCAACGGATTTGAATTGGCACCCGTTTCAGGGTCCTGCCGCAATCACCACCGAAGTCTACGATGGACGGCCGCCCTGTCAGTATCACGGCTTCTGCAACAAAGGAGGCTGTCATGTGCAGGCGAAGAGCTCGACAGCATTCAGCACGATTCCCAAGGCAGTTGATACCAGCAACCTCGAGGTCGTGACATTCGCCCGCGTGACGGAAATCAAAACCAATGCTGCCGGCCGCGTAACCGGCGTTGAGTACATCAAGGGGAACGAAACCCTATTTCAACCAGCGGATGTTGTATTAGTTGCCAGCTACGCCTATGAAAACGTGCGTCTCCTGCTGCTCTCGAAATCTGATGCGTTTCCCAACGGACTGGCAAATAACTCGGATCAGGTTGGCAAGCACTATATGAGTCACCATCAGGGTGCACCGGTAGCCGCGCTGTTTCCTCAGGACCTGCACAACTGGTACGGATTACCCGCACAGGGCGTCGCCGTCGACGATTGGGCTGATGACAATTTTGATCATTCTGACCTCGACTTCATTGGCGGCGCCAATCTGTGGGTACACACTGACCGCAAACCCATAAGCGCGGCCAAAATGGGTACCTTCGGCGAGGCACCTGCCTGGGGTTCCGACTGGAAGGCCTTCGTGATGCGCAATGCCGATCGCAGCAATACCTCGTACGTTCAGAAAACCACCCTACCCTATCACGACAACTACCTGGACCTGGATCCTGAGGTGAAGGACAGTATAGGTTTGCCCGTGACCCGAATTACCGCCCGCTATAGAGACAACGAACTGCGAATTGCCGCGTTCTCACAGGATAAAATGGAACAGTGGTATCGCGCTGCTGGCGCGACTCATATTGTTCGCTACGGCCTGGGCAACGCCATGGGTGCGTCGACCCATGCCTATGGCGGCACACGGATGGGAGACAATGCAGAAACCAATGTTACAGACCGATGGGGCTTCTGCCATGAAGCACCAAATTTAGGGATACTTGGCGCTTCCGTGATGGGAACCAGCGGGTCCCGAAATCCGACGCTAACAGTACAGGCTCTGGCCTGGCGCACCGCAGAGCATTTGGTGGTCAACTGGAACTCAAGAATTGCGTGATTATTTACTCCGCTGCAGCCGATATGTTGCAGTTGAGTTTGCAGTATTGGATAAGGGAAGACTGGTAGTCTATTAACTTAGAGAAAGCTAGAGCCAGATTTCAATATGGAGCTATTAATCTAATAGTGTTCCCTCCATCCATTCGAATCGATTCATTAATTACCTAACAAACTGCGAGAAACACTATGACTCCGTTGCTGACCCTGGTCGTCTATATGACTATGTATACCTTTCTAGTCATTATGCTTGGTGCATTCCTGCGTAACCGGGAGTGGACTCCCGAAGGGCTAAAAGCCGGATTCAGTAATCGTGACGAGCTGGCTGAAGCAACGCCGCTCGGTGGGCGTGCAGAGCGTGCCGCCACAAATTCCATAGAAGCCATGTTGCTGTTCGTACCACTGGCGCTAGTTGGACATATCGCGGGGCTTGGAGCAGAGACACTGTTCGGTGCACAAGTGTTCTTTTGGGCAAGGTTGGCCTATGTGCCAATCTATCTGGTTGGCATACTCTATCTACGAAGTCTGGTCTGGGGCGTAGGCGTATTCGGCTTAGCCTCTATGGCGGTGGCGTTGCTTTCCTAGCGGTCACCAGACAGACTAGAGCGATCAATTATTTGTGTTTCCTTAAGCCTTAAATGGAACTGCCCCGTCTGGCAACCAATTCGTATAGCCAGCGTCCTAATTGGCGCACTACACGCTTAATGCTCAACTCTAAATAGAAGGTAATTGAAATAAAGTTAAATGAAGAAAAGATACAAAATTATCGCTTTCTTAATTTTAGCTCCTTTAGCTACAGGTCCGAGTTATTACCTCATCTCACCAAAGGCGATGGTATCGAACCTCTCTTACACTAACTATGATGAATTCATCATCTCACTCCCGATTAGCCGAATCACGTTCGGCCCTATTGAAGCGCGGAGCTCAGATACAATCCTATATTCTCACCAAAATCAGTCAGGTATTGGGTCATACGCCCTAAGAAACGCGACTACCGAGTTGTTCAGAAATAATTTCTCATATGAGTAAGGCAGTGAAATCGACAGGGTGTTGCGATTTACTATAGATAGCAGTGGTCAAGTTTCTATCGATGACTAGCATGGATGTATATTGCAACTAAAGACCAGGGGGCACTGATAGTTCAGTCATTCGGGAATCAATGGGATCAAGTAAAATCCCGCGAAGACACCTCCATCGTCCCCAGCCAATGACTCAGGTCAACCAGTTCTCTGGCAATAAGATGAATCACCCCCTCGCTCTTCTGCACGTGGCCCACCACTCCCATTAGCATCGCCTGCCGCACCACCGGTCGCTGCCTCTCTCCAAGGGATGGCCACACTACGACATTCACAAAACCGCTTTCATCCTCGAGAGTGAGAAAGGTCACGCCTGCTGCGGTCATGGGGCGCTGGCGGCAGGTAACAAGACCGGTGACCCTGGCAGTGCCCTCGTTGTCGATGTTGGGTAGTTCATCGGCGCGGGACACATTAAAGTTATTCAGGTGTGTCCGGAACAGGGCGAGCGGATGGCGCCGCAGGCTGAAGCCGGTGCTAGTGTAATCGCCGACAATATTCTGGCCTTCGCTGGCTACCGGTAGCAACACATCGATACCGAAGTCAGTATCAAAATCTGCATCTGAAAAGAATAGGGTTTGCGTGCCGCAAGTACTAAGCTGATCGACCTGTATCCGGGCTTCGTTTTGAATGGTTTGCATGCCGCGAGTGCTACGCTGACCGGCCAGTTTGCCAGCTTCGTTTTGCAGGGTCTGGCCACCCGCATTTACGACCTGCTTACCCTGACCTGCGGTTTCAATGCCGCTGGCCAGCCAGAAAGCGCGGTGGCGGTCACCGCTTAGCTGGCGCAGGGCATCAGCGGCGGCGAGGGCTTCCAGGTCTTTGCGGTTGATGCCGCTGCGGAATACCAGATCCTGCACCGATTCGAACTGGCCGCCCTGTCTTGCTTCCGCAATGGCCTTGGCACCGGCCTGTGACAGGCCCTTCACCATGCGCAACCCAATGCGGATCTGAGCCGCTGTGTTGTGATGGCAGGGCGAGTCTGGTTTTAAATAGTCTTCATCGAACTCTAGAGTAGAGTCATAGTCACTCTCGTTCACACCGACAGGCCGCACCACCACACCGTGATGTCTGGCATCCTTGAGTAACTGCGCCGGCGCATAGAAACCCATGGGCTGGCTATTCAACAAGGCACAACAGAAGGCGGCCGGATGATAGCGCTTTAGCCAGGACGACACATAGGCGATCAGGGCAAAGCTGGCGGAGTGGGATTCAGGAAAGCCATAATCGCCGAAGCCCTTGATCTGGTTAAACAGCTTTTCAGCAAAATCTTCTTCATAGCCTCGGGCCAGCATACCGTCCACCAGTTTCTTGCGATAAGGCTCCAGCCCGCCCTTACGCTTCCAGGCCGCCATGGCCCGTCGCAACTGATCGGCTTCGCCCCCGGTGAAGCCTGCCGCCACCATGGCCAGCTGCATCACCTGCTCCTGAAAAATAGGTACGCCCAAGGTGCGTTCCAGTGCATCCTTAACTGCCTCGCTAGGGTAGCTCACCGGCTCTTTGCCGCGGCGGCGGTTCAAGAAAGGATGCACCATATCTCCCTGGATAGGGCCAGGTCGCACAATTGCAATCTGAATCACCAGATCATAATAACTGCGTGGCTTAAGGCGCGGCAGCATGCTCATCTGGGCGCGGGACTCGATCTGGAATACGCCGATGGTATCCGCCTCACCCATCATGTCGTAAACCTTCGGGTCCTCCGCCGGGATCCTCTGCATGGTGAGGGGTTCTTCACTGTAGCTGCTTATCAGGCGCAGGCATTTTTGCACAGCCGTCAGCATGCCTAGCGCCAACACGTCGATCTTCAGCAGCCCCAATGATTCCAGATCATCCTTCTCCCACTGGATCACGGTGCGATCTACCATGCTGGCATTCTCGATCGGCACCAGGTGGGTCAGCGCTCCCTGACTGATCACAAAGCCACCCACGTGCTGGGAAAGATGTCGGGGAAAACCAATCAAGGCTTCAGCGAGTTTCACCAGCATCACAACCTTGGGATCTGAGTAATCCACATTGGAATCGCTTAGTTGCTCCTGCAGCGTCGCTCCCCACCAGTAGATAGACTTGGCGATGTGATCCAGCAAGTCATCGGCCAACCCCAGGGCCTTACCCACATCCCGTATGGCGCTGCGGGAGCGATAGGTGATCACGGTTGCCGCCAGGGCAGCACGCCCGCGCCCATACTTGTTGTAAATGTACTGAATCACTTCTTCGCGGCGGGCATTCTCAAAATCCACATCGATATCCGGCGGCTCGTTGCGTTCCCTGGAAATGAAACGCTCGAACAACACCTCGACCCGAGCTGGGTCAACCTCGGTAATGCCCAGGCAATAGCACACCGTCGAGTTCGCCGCCGACCCGCGCCCCTGGCACAGGATGCCCTGACTGCGGGCAAACGCCACCAGGTCGTGTACCGTGAGAAAGTAATGCTCATAGTTAAGCTCTTTAATGAGCATCAATTCATGTTCGATGATGTTGCGGACCTTCGGCGTCGCACCCCCAGGCCAACGTTCACGAATGCCCGCCTCGGTTAACTCTCGCAACCAACCGTGAGCGGTGTAATCCCTGGGCACCAATTCCTGGGGATACTCGTAGCGCAACTCATCCAGAGAAAATTGACACTGGCCTGCAATCTCCACCGTGGCGGCCAACAGCGCCGGCGGATACAACTTGCCCAGCTGCTCGCGCGTACGCAGATGACGCTGGCCGTTGCACTCACCATCCAGCCCCAGCTTGTCGATGGGCCGCCGCAGTCGAATCGCCGTCACCGTATCCTGCAGAATGCGCCGACTCGGCACATGCATATAAACCCCACCGGCGGCACACAGGGGCAGGTCATACTGTTGACCCAAACGCTGCAGGCGCCGCAGCTTGATGCGGTCATCCCCCCTTAACAACAGCGCCACCGCAATCCAGAGCCGGCCGGTAAACAGCCGCTGCAGCCACACCGCCTGACAGGCCAACTGCTCTGGCGTGTGGGTCAGATCCGGCAACCACAGGGCAATACAGTCCGTAGGCAGATACTTCTCCACCATAGCCCCATCCATCCGATAGCTGCCCTTGGGGCTGTCGCGCCGGGCGCAGCTGATCAAGTGACTAAGATGACCGTAGCCGCGCCGATTACAGGCCAACAGTACAAAATGGCAGCCTTCCTCCAAATAGAACTCACTGCCAATAATCAGCTCAATCGCCCTTTCCTTGGCCGCCATATGGGCACGCACTACCCCCGACAGCGAACACTCATCGGTAATAGCCACAGCCCGATAGCCCAGCGCATCAGCCTGTTCTACGAGCTCTTCCGGGAAAGAGGCGCCGCGCAGAAAGGTGAAATTAGATACACAGTGCAGCTCGGCATAAGCCGATAGATTGGTTGGCTTTGCTGGCGCTTCGCGGCCAGGGGCGGTTTTTTGGAGGGGCTTCTGTGCCATGATGAAATTATTTAAATACTGTATATCTATACAGTATTTTTAGGAACCCAAAATGTCAACCTCAATGGCTATGGCGCAAACATGAACACAAAGAACCTTGCGAGATATTTGAAGCAGCTAAGGGCGTAGCACTGCGAGTAGCCGTGTGAGGCATGGATGCCGAACCCGAGCCCCCAGACATGGGTTCACGGCGTGCTGCACGCAGTGCTACGCCCTTGGCTGCGCACCACTGCAAACTCCAAAGAGAAAGAAATACGAAAGGTTAATTAGATTAAGGAACATAAATCGTGCAATTGATGACAATCATGGTATCCAGAGCCGTGACGGCGGAGCCTTGAGTTCCGGCCAACAGAGACACGCCGTGAACCCATCCCTGGGGGCTCAGGCTCGGCGTCCTGCCTCGCACCGTCTCAATTGGCCGGAACTCAAGTCTCCTTGCTCTATCGTGCAAGACGAATGACAAGAGACAGAGAAATCGATAAACAACTGGCGACGCTCATACCAATTCGGTAAGTTGCTTGAGTCAGATTTTGGAACATAAAATTATGCAACGCCTAAGTCTAATCCTCCTACTGGCGCTACTTGGTGCCTGCGCCACCACCACCAATACTTATGACCTGCTGATTGAAAACGGCACCATCTACGACGGAAACGGTGGCAAGCCTTACCAGGCAGACATTGCCGTGATCGACGATCGTATTGTGGCGATCGGCGATATCGCTGGCTCTGCTGATGCGGTGATTGATGCCGAGGGTTATGCGGTGGCGCCGGGCTTTATCAATATGTTGAGCTGGGCGACGGAGTCACTGGTGATTGATGGGCGCAGCCAGAGTGATATTCGTCAGGGTGTGACGCTGGAGGTTTTTGGCGAGGGGAATTCTGAAGGGCCTATCAATGAAACCATGCGCAGGGATATTGTTGAATCAGGCGGGTTTGGCGGCGCGGATATTACCTGGACGACCCTGGGTGAATATCTGGAATACCTGGTGGACAGAGGCGTCTCTACCAATGTTGCCTCGTTCATTGGTGCAACCACGGTAAGAAAACACGAGATCGGCTACGAGGACCGTGCGCCGACTGCTGACGAACTGCAGCAGATGCGGGCGCTGGTGAGAGAGGCGATGGAAGAAGGCGCCATGGGTCTGGGTTCTTCGCTTATCTATGCGCCGGCGTTCTATGCCAGCTCCGATGAATTGGTGGAGCTGGCCAAGGTAGTGGGGGAATACGACGGTATGTATATCTCGCACCTGCGCATTGAGGGCAATCGTCTGTTGGAAGCAATTGATGAGCTTATTCAGATTGCCCGTGAGGGCGATGTAGCGGCAGAGATTTATCATTTGAAGATGGCGGGTCGACAAAACTGGGACAAGTTTGATGATGTGGTAGCCCGGGTTGAAACAGCCCAGGCCGAAGGCCTGGAAATCACCGCGGATATCTATACCTATACCGCTGGCTCAACGGGACTGGATGCCGCTATGCCACCCTGGGTGCAGGAAGGGGGTTATGAAGCCTGGCGCGAGCGCTTGATGAATCCGCAGATCCGCGCTCAGGTGTTGGAGGAGATGACGACTGCCACGGACGATTGGGAGAACCTGTGGTTGGCCTCTGGTACCGAAGGCACACTGCTAGTGGGGTTCAATAACCCCGAACTGCGCCAGTATACCGGCATGACTCTGGCAGAGGTGGCAGCGGAGCGCGGCACCTCCGATGCCGATACGATTATTGACCTGGTCATCGAGGACGGCAGTCGGGTGCAGGTGGTTTACTTCATGATGTCGGAAGAGAATGTGGCCAAGGGCATCGCCCTGCCCTGGGTGAGCTTTGCCTCAGACGCACAGTCCATGGCCTCAGAGGGCGTGTTCCTTGAACGCAGCACTCACCCAAGGGCCTTCGGCAATTTCTCAAGGGTGCTGGGTAAGTATGTGCGAGAAGATCAGGTCATCACCCTACCCGATGCGATTCGCAAATTGAGCAAGCTTCCAGCCACGAACCTCAAAATTAGAGATCGGGGTGAGCTCGCCGCAGGCTATTTTGCAGATATTGTGATATTTGACCCCTCTACTGTAAGTGACCATGCCACATTTGATGCGCCGCACCAGTACTCAACCGGCATGGAGCATGTCATCGTTAATGGTGAGCCGGTAATTCACTGTGGCGACCATACTGGCGCTTTGCCGGGACAGGTTGTTAGAGGGCCTGGATGGCGCGGCTGGCAGGATTAAAGCAACATCAAATATACGTCTAATTAATCCCGTAAACTAAAAAGCCCGGTTGCTTGGAGCAACCGGGCTTTTTCTCAACGCAAGTCAGACTAGTTCGCGTCTTCAGAGGCGCGCAGCTCTTCCATACGCTGCCCGCGCAGGATATTCACCATGCCGTAGTTACCCTCGTGGCAGGCGTACTCATAGAGTTGGCCGGCAACCTTGGTCATGGGCACGATGGCGGTAAAGCTATCGGTGAAGGTTGCAGGGTCTTCGATGGTCCACTCATAGTCCACGGTCACTTCATCGACGCGGGTGAAACGCTCGGTGAGCACCTTTTCCGCCGAAGTGCCAAAGGCACTGAAACTCTGGGCCAGCCCATTGAAGTTTTTGGTTACTACGACCAGCGTATCGCCGTCCCAGTAACCACGTCCATCCCCGGTCCACTGGCCAATCTCTTCAGGCAAAGGCGGTCTGTCATCCAGTGAGACGATGCGGGCATTGTGGATCATTTCCGTGAGAATCACGGCATGGTCACGGTTCTGGAAAATTTGTACGTTGTTGTTATACAGGCTCGGCATAAACGGAGGCCCGTCATTGAAACCCACGATGCAGCGTTCGGAAAGGCCCCGGTCTTCGGGCCCATCTTTCGCAATGCCGCCCACGGTGTAGCGAACGGGCCGCTGACCCGGCACATCGGGACCCAGTCCACCGAACTGTACCACCCCACCTTCTACTCGACCCGGCAGCCGGCCATTGGGCGGGTAAACCACATGGGATGTGCGGATTCGGTCGGTAATGCCGGCACTTTCTACCCAGAAGTCGTTATAGCCGCCGGGGCTATTGGGGTCTGAGCTCGCTACGGCCTGGTCAGACGCAGCATCGGCCTCGGCCAGACGGGCACGCATGGCCGCTATCTCATCGTCGGTCATGAATTCACGTTCGCCGAACTGTTCCGGGCGCTGAAATGGGACATTGGATGAGAAGTTCCAGACTCCCTGCAGGTCTGGCTGACCCCATTCGTTGAGGGGCGCGACGTAAACATCAGCCGCAAACAGGGAACCGGTGAAAGCGAGTCCAGCGGCGAGAAATAGAGCTTTTGATAGAGTATTCATTGGATCTCCAGAAACACTGGTTAAGGTCGGACAAACTTAGACAGTTTGAGAACCAGAATCAACAGCGACGAGATGAAAGGATGAGAGGTCCGGGGTGAGTGACCAGGGATTAAGAGCAAACACAGCCGCTCTTCCTTGCAAACTCTTGTAGCTGACGACTAGTCAGGCAATTAGTTAGGAATAGGCACCGCAAGGTCCTGCGGTACTGCGTAGCCACGCTGCACAGCGGGCCGCACTGCGACACGCAGATACCAGTCTTTCAGATGCGGAAATTCATTCAGGTTCATCTGCTGCCACTCATAGCGTGAGATCCAGGGCCATGTAGCAATATCGGCGATAGAATACTCATCGCAGATATAGTCTCTACCAGCCAGGCGTTTATCCAGCACACCGTAAAGCCTGCGATTCTCGGCACTGTAGCGCGCCTCGGCATAGGTCGATTTACCCGGATTGAATTTCACAAAATGATGAGTCTGGCCAAGCATGGGGCCGACGCCGCCCATCTGAAACATCAACCACTCCATCTGGCGCCAGTAATCCGGGCCAATCGAGCTCATGAGCTGCCCGGTCCTGTTCGCCAGATACATAAGAATGGCACCTGACTCCATTAAGGTTTGTCCAGTGTCATGGTCAACGATAGCCGGAATCTTGTTGTTTGGGCTTATCTTGAGAAACTCCGGTTCAAGCTGATCGCCGTTGGTAATATCGATTGGAAAGACTCGGTAAGGCAGACCGATTTCTTCCAGCATGATCGAAATCTTACGGCCATTCGGGGTCGCCCAGGTATAGAGGTCGATGCCTGATTTATCAGTTGTGTTTCCCATCAAGAAATCCTTTCGCGCTGCTTTTAAGTATATATCTTACATGCTCCTTACAAATTCCTCGCAAGGTGCAAATTGGTCGAAGCCGTACCTGACGCCAGTATAACTTCACAGCTGGCGCTGAGCGACCGGCGCCGCAGGCAATTGCGAGCAAATAGAATAGTGGGTATCCTGAAGACAGGTGTGCTGATGTTTTCCAACTTTCCCCTACTAATTTCTACATTTATACCCGCACTAATCCCAACGCGCGCGCTCGCGCTGCTGGCCTTAGTGACTGCTAGTGCTTTCGCTCAGGAATCCACGGAGCAAGCCTCTTACAACAATATTTATGAGCAGGTTCGCACTGAGCAGTTGCTGGAGCTTGGCCAGCAGCAGATGTTTGAGCGAGACTTTGCTGGCGCGGAGAAGACGTTCCTGGAAGCGCTACAGATAGCCAAGGTAAATTATGGCCTCAGCGCGCCGCAACAGCGAAATGCGCTGAGATATGTTATTGAGTCGCAGCTAGCTCAGGAGAAATGGGAGCAGGCTGGCAGCCAGCTTAGCTATTTCGAGTGGCTCAACGACGAAATCTATACCCGTGATTTCTACGATTACCTGCTTGGCACCGAGCAGCTAAGCGATATACTACTGCGCGCCTCTGCCAATGCAGATAACAGCAATAGCACCCGATACTTGCTGGCGGCGAAAAATCTCAACTGGCGTGCGGTGAGCGGCATCGAGGCGACCCTCGGGGAAAACCACGTCGAACTGACACCCTGGCTTTACAATATTGTACTGGCTCACTACTACCAGATCTCCCTGCTCAAACGCCCCTCCATGTTCAATGATGTCGTTACCGCTGAGGGCGAAGACGAGTGGCGAGGCCGAACTCTGGCCAAAGGTGGATCCCTGCGCATCAGTTACCGCATCGGTAAGGATCTTTTGCAGCGCATCGTCGACATCTATGCTGCTGCGGAGGACAGCCCGCTAGAAAGCAGCGCTTTGGCCCGACTGTATCTGGCCGATTGGGAACTGCTGTTTGGCCTCGAGTCTGCTTCGCTGGCACTCTATCAGCAAGTCTATGAGGAATTACTTGATCTGGGCGTGAGCCTTGCGAGGGCGAATGCGCTATTCCAACACCCGAGGGTCTTGCCCGTGCCGACCATAGCCACCTCCTTACCACAGATGGAGATTCAACTTAGGGAGAGGCCTATCCGCTTCGAGGCCTGGACGCCTAATTATCCAGCTACTGCCCTGCCCAAACCGCAGTTAGCCGTGACTTCCGAGACCGCTGAGCGGTTTAAGTCAACACTTAGGTTTAATCTGGTGCCACTGCTACCTGAAGTGCTTATGACAAACCAGCGCAGCATCAAACTGGGCTTCAACCTGAGAAACCTGGAAGTAATTAGTGTTTCACCTGAAGAAGAGCAGCTGCGGGAGCAGGCGCTCTATGAGGTATCGCTGTTACAACTGCGACCGGCTCTGGAAAACGGCTTGCCAATTGTCACGGAAAATGTAGAGTTAGAATATCTTTTCGCGCCGCAGAGTGAGGCGCTTAGCCTGAGAGAGAATTAGGCCATGCTTGGAAAAATTGCAAAACTGTCGATGTTATTCTACGCCAGCACGGTGCTTGCCGCTTGCGCGGTCACACCACCGTCCGGGGGCCAGAAAAATCTGACGCCCACCGACGCTGAGATAGAGCAATACAACGCCAGAGTTGCACCGGAAGAGCGCATCGTCTGCCGCCTGGAGAAACCGGTCGGTACCTATATCGCCAAGCGTGTCTGCCGCTTACAGATCGACGTGGACTCTACCTCTTCGCTGCACCGACAGCAGCTTCGTCGGGTCCTTAACTAGCCAGCAGCCCTGAGCTAGTCAACAGTCCTGATGAAGTCATAATCGATAGGCTGATTGAGATCGATAGTGTGATGATCTGAAACCATCGGGTACTTCAAACCCGTTGCACAGTTAAACAGCAGCACCTTTTCATCCTTTTTGATTCGCCCAGTTGTCAGCTCTTGCTTTAGGGCAGCAAGGGTTGCAGCACCTTCTGGGCACAGCAAAATACCCTCGGTTTTCGCGCAATGCTGATGAGCATCATTTATCGCCTCGTCTGAAACCGCCACGGCAAAACCACCACTGTCTCGCACCGCATCAAGAATAAGAAAATCACCAACCGCCGCCGGTACGCGAATGCCTGCCGCGATGGTATGGGCATCCTGCCAAAGTTCGGCGTGACGCGTGCCTTCTTCGAAAGCCTTCACAATGGGCGCACAGCCATCGGCCTGTACCGCCACCATGCGCGGCCGTTTGGAGCCGATCCAACCAATCGCTTCCAGCTCATCGAATGCCTTCCACATGCCAATCAGGCCGGTACCACCGCCAGTTGGATAGAGAATGACATCTGGCACCTCCCATCCCAGCTGTTCAGCAAGTTCCAGGCCCATGGTTTTCTTACCTTCAATGCGATAAGGCTCTTTCAGGGTAGAGGTATCGAACCAGCCCATGGTTTCCTTGCCCTCACCCACGATGCGGCCGCAGTCATTGATGAAGCCATTGGCGAGAAATGTCTTAGCGCCCTGAAAAGCAATCTCTTCCACGTTAACCCGCGGCGTGTCTTCCGGACAAAAAACATAGGTTTCAATATTCGCCCGAGAACAGTAGGCGGCAAGCGCCGCGCCGGCATTGCCGTTGGTTGGCATAGCCATGCACTCCACGCCCAGCTCCTTGGCCATGGACACCGCCATGGTCAGCCCTCTTGCCTTGAATGAGCCCGTGGGTAAACGCCCTTCATCTTTGATCAGGATCTCACCGCAGCCATACTCCTGCTGCAGCTTATTGGCAGGCAACAGCGGCGTCATGAGTTCCCCTAGCCTCACTACGTTTTCTGATCGTCGTACCGGCAGGAACTCGCGGTAGCGCCACAGTTCCGGCAAGCGCCCAATCAGGTCTTCCTTATTAATCGCTTTACCCAGGGCATCGAGATCGTAGCGCACAAGCAGGGGCTTGCCCGCTTCAGACAGGCCATGGAGCTGGTCTGCGGGGTATGTCTTGCCAGTGTAGCTACACTCTAGGTGGGTGACGAAGGTAGGGAATTCTTCCATGACGGGCACTCCTGGGGACTGTCTTCTAAAGTTGCGCGAGCGGACAGCGGCAGCAGGGCTGCCGCGACATACGAAAAAGCCTTACTCAACCTGGTTCTGATACTTGTCGCGGAAACGCTCGTAGAGTTGCTGCTGGGTACCATTGAGATCGATATCACGGCCCTGAATAAATGCACCGATCACCTGGCTGGTACGCATATCCAGTGCATCTCCCTCAGAGATAAACAGGGTTGCATCCTTACCTGTCTCCAGGGTGCCAACTCGTTCATCAACACCGAGGATTTCAGCGTTTATGCCGGTCACCATGGCCAGGGCAGTTTCCCGATCCAGACCATAGGCGGCGGCTGTGCCGGCAAAAAACGGCAGATTCCGCTGACGATCTATCGAAGTTGCCCCACCACCAATGCCTACTTTGACTCCGGCGTCATGCAAAAGAAACGGCGTCTTGAACGGTGCATCAACATCATTCCATTCACGCAGTGGAAGCTCGTGAATACGCTCATATATGACTGGAATATTTTCCGCTAACAAGAAGTCCAATACCAGGATGGCATCTGCGCCACCCACCAGCACAATATCTTCAACACCATAGCTACGGGCAAAGCGCACCGCGCTGATGATTTCTTTGGCTTCATCCGCATGAATGAATAGCTTGGCAATGCCGTTAAACAGTGGCTGCATGGCAAGTAAGTTCAGATTCACGGGTTCACCTGTGTAGGTCGATGCATCCTGAAACAAGGTGTGCAGCAACTGGGTTTGACCCTGATAGTTTTCGTTCTCTACCCGCTCGAACTGACCTGATTCCGGATTGCGGCGACGCTGCCTCATGCCCGGCCAGTGCAGATGCAAGCCAACGTCTTCGGACAGCATGGCATCTTCCCAGTTCCAGCCGTCGAGCTTGAACACCGAAGAGGAGCCAGAGATTAGCCCACCCTGGGGTGCAACCTGTGCCGTGAGAATACCGTTGAAGCGGTTGGTAGGAATGATTTCCGAATCGGTGTTATAAGCAATAGCCGAGCGTACACTGGCGTTGATATCACCTTCCTCAACAATATCCTGAGTCGCCCTGACACTGCTGACTTCACTCAAGCCCAATGACGTGTTGGGCAAGACGAATCCCGGATACACATGGCGTCCCTGCACATCAAAGATTTCATGATTGGTGAGATCTATATTGTCGCTGGCACTGCCCACTGCGGTAATAATGCCGTCATCAAAAGTAATCACGCCGTCGCCAATCACAGTACCATCACCCACATGGATGATCGCTCCGGTCAACGCGATTGGGCCGCTCTGATCAGGCGCCGGGGTGGGAACAATGGCAAAAGATGCCGAGAAAGTCAGGCTAAGAACAAGGCTTGCTCCAATCAAGAGCTGTTTTGCAAAATTACGAAACTTCATTATTCAGCTCCTTCATTGGTGATGGCGGCGATGATGCGTGCGCGCTCCGCGGCAATACGTTCCCGTAAGCGCATATCCTCATTTTTGTCGTAGTAAGGGGTACCTTCAACCCAGGTCGTCTCGGCCGTGGCATAGATAGATAAGGGGTGATCAGACCATAGAACCAGGTCCGCATCCTTACCTTCGAGAATACTTCCCATGCGATCGTCCATGTGCAACAGGATTGCCGGATTCAGGGTAATCATTTTAAGTGCATCGATTTCGCTGATATCACCGTACTTCACCGCCTTCGCAGCCTCTTGATTCAGGCGTCGCGACATCTCGGCATCATCGGAGTTCAAGGCAACAACCACACCGGCCTGCAGCATCAGTGCGGCGTTATAGGGAATGGCGTAGCGCACCTCCCACTTGTAACCCCACCAGTCGGCGAAGGTTGAACCGCCTGCACCATGGGCAGCCATTTTGTCGGCCACCTTGTAGCCTTCGAGAATGTGGGTAAAGGTATTGATGTTGAAATCGAAGCTGTCTGCTACATTCATCAGCATGTTGATTTCAGATTGCACATAGGAATGGGCAGTCACAAAGCGCTCACCGTTAAGCACCTCCACCATGGCTTCATCAACCAGATCACGGCGCGGTGCTAAGGTATTGCGCTGCTGCGAACGCGACAGGTTATTGTATGTTTCCCAGGTCTTTGCGTACTCCTGCGCCTGACTAAAGGCATTTACAAATACCTGCTCGACTCCCATACGGGTTTGCGGATAACGAAATGAAAATGGATTACGGCTGCGTTTGACGTTTTCACCCAGGGCAAACTTGATGAACTCTTCCGCGTCTTCGATCAACAGCTCATTGGAGGGCAGACCCCAGCGCATTTTGATCAGCGCCGACTGACCGCCAATTGGATTGGCTGAGCCGTGCAGCAGCTGCGCAGCCACCACACCGCCAGCCAGATTGCGATAGATGTTGATGTTCTCTGAATCCACCACATCTTTCATCCGCACCATGCTCGAATTGGTCTCACGTTCATTAATATTGAACAGGGCAATGTGGGAATGCTCGTCAATGATACCGGGGGTCAGGTGTTTGTCGGTTCCATCTATCACAGTCACGCCATTGGCAGAAAGATCCTCTCCGACATCCGCAATCTCGCCATCACGCACTAGCACATCCATGATGCCAACCCCATCATCCTCCATGGTCCAGACAGTGGCGCCACGTATCAGGAAGTCCTGTTGCCGAGGCAGTGACTCTCGACCATAGGCATTAAAAGGAAACAGGATAGGCCCAGGTAATTCGGTCGCGACCGAATTTACGCTGTCGCCACCTTCGCTGGTCAAATCCCCACTGCGACTCAGCTGCCAGCTAATCAGGTCGCCCGCTGGGGTATAGCCATTGCCCTGCCAGCCAGCATCGGTGGTCCAGCCGGACAGGCGGATTTGATTGCCCGCCTCATCAAACACGAAGCTTAGGGTAATCAGGTCAGGATTGAGTTCGAGATTAGCTGATCTGGTTTTATCGCCAATCGCGATCTCCGCATTAGGGTCAGTGCCGTCAAAACTTAGCTCGAGGTCGTAAGACTGATTGGCAATAGTAAGAAGATAATTACCGGCCCGGCTGTCCAGGTCCTCGTTGAGCTGATAGCGCTCTCCGGCAATCCAGTTCTCCAGCAGCACAGTCTCTTCGTCCAACAAAGGCCCTGTGGTGATCAGGAAATTAGCCAGGGCGTTCTCCCGTAAGCTGCCAACTCGATCTGCGACATTCAGCATCGCCGCAGGCACGCTGGTGAGAGCATTGATGGCTGCACTTTCAGCTAAGCCGTTAGCAACAGCCTTGCGCAGGTGAGACCAGAAGTCTTCATCAGCCTCACTGGTCAATGCGAAATCAACGCCAGACTCGGCCAGGATACGTGCATTGTATGGCGCCAACTCCCAGTGCTTCAGAGCTTCCAGTGAAACTTCTTCCGCAGCAACCGGGTCAGTGACATCTGGCGCCTCAGGAAAGCGCAGCGGCACAATCAGATTAGCGCCAGTGGCAGCAATCAGGTCGGCACGTTTATAGCTATCACCGGCCGTCTTCAGAATGTATTGGGTTTCGAACTCATCACCAACCTTGTCTGCGGTCAACGCCTGCTGCCAGTTGTCTACTTCCATGATCTGCGGTAGTGATTGGTTTGCTTGCCAGGCATCGAGCGTCGCGTCGGTAAATGGTCTGGGTTGCTGACTGGTAAACCAGTCGGCATCAAGGAAAGTCTGTCTGATCAAGGCGAAGGATCCCATCAGGGAACCTGGCATAGATTGCGTCGAGCTGCCCTTGTCCAGGGAATAGTGAGCAGCCACATCGGGTACAACGATGGCCTCATTGGCATTTTGGTCACCAAGGGTAATCAACGCGGATGTGCCGCGTGCGATGCCATCTGCGCGATGGGCAAGCACGGTTGAAAAACCCATCTCGCGGAATTTCTTTACTGCCTCCTCATCGGTGACATAGGCAGTGCTAGCACGGAAGTTCGAACGAATGGCGTCGTTGGCGTTGAGCGCCTGATTTGAAGGAAACAGGTTTTCAGCCTCACCGTTATCATCAACTGATTCCAATTCCGGGAGTCCCAGATCGGTGTAGATATCGATCAAACCAGGGTAAATATAACGTCCAGCGAGGTCGATTTCGAAGAAGCCCGACGGCACCTGGTTATTACCCTGAACGGAAACAATTTGACCGTCGCGGATCAGCAGACTGCCGTTCACATAGCTGCCATCGCTTCGATAGAGCATGGCGTTGGTGAAGGCATAAGCGCCAGCACGGTTATCAGCGATGCCGTTTGGCGTGGCAGTAACCTGCGCATGGCTCGGCAAGCTTGAGTTAAAGAGCAGTAACGCTGCACATGCAATGGGGACAACCCTGGTTTTTAAAGTGAATAAATTTCGCGTCATGGGTCAACCTCCTGCCCGTTTAATGCGTCTAAAAACTGATGACTTCGGCTCGCAAGCCCGCAGTGTACCGTCATCGCAGTCTATATAGGAAGAAAGGTGTAAGGCAGGAGATTTTCTGGGGGCGAGCGTGCAAATTTGACGCGTGAATTCAGGTATACTCCC